>ENA-UPSB01000070-UPSB01000070.1-bioreactor-metagenome-genome-assembly--contig:-NODE-70-length-184877-cov-399.764362_pt1 | contig 184877 bp, 147 predicted proteins | sample MGYA00238182_ERZ773286 | MGnify/ENA primary metagenome ERZ773286 (study PRJEB29026, sample SAMN07631240) | bioreactor metagenome | isolation source: Switchgrass digestor | place: USA: Dartmouth...
ATATCTTCATTTATTCAGATCTCGTCACCCCAACTATTGACAAAGAGCCTATTTTTCTTTTGTTGGGATTCCAAAGGGGCATGGCCCCTTTGGCGGGGGTTTTGGGGGGCAGCGCCCCCGTTTTAATCTCGTAAGTCCTGCAGAAAGCTGATAACGCGGATCGAACGCGTGACCTCATCCTTACCAAGGATGTGCTCTGCCTACTGAGCTATATCAGCAAAAGTTAAACATCAACTGCCGATTATTATATCAAACGGGAAACGTGTTGTCAATGATTTTATTAAATCAACAAAACACGTTTCCCGTTATATTTTATACTCTCGATATAATGTGTATATGATTAGTTGAAAAGTTCATTGAGGAGCGATGTGACGGCACCAGCACCCGCTGTCATGCGGACAAAATATTCCTCAGCCCTATGTCCGAGCGGTGTGGAGTAAAGATCAACACCGAAGATTGATGCGTTTGAGAAAATCGGACGGAGGGCGGACTTGGCGGTATCCGGTGAAACATTGCCGAGTTTTATGTCCGAGAGAGCATTTTTAAGCTCCGGCAAAAGCGGATCCGGGCTTATGTCGAATGTGTTGCCGTTATCGTCAACACCGAGTAAATACCGGCACCATCCGGCGGCAACAAGTGGAACAACAATGAGATTGTCAAAATCAAGCCCTCGCTCGATGTACTGCTTTATTGTCTCGCCGAAACGAACAGACAGCTTCTGCGATGTGTCGGTAGCTATCCGCTGTGGCGAGTCAGGCATAAACGGGTTCGGAAGGCGAACGCCTACGACTTCGTCAATAAAAGCGCGGGGGTTTATAATTCCGGGATCGGTGACGACAGGCAGCCCTTCTATGTACCCAAGACGGCGAACCATATTCGATAAAACAGGGTTTTTCATCTCCTCGCTTATGAGAGTGTAACCGAGAAGACAACCGAAAACAGCAAGCGCCGTATGAAGCGGATTTAGGCAAGTGCATACCTTCATACGCTCAGCTTTGTTGACAGTTTCGCGGTCGGTGAAGATGACACCGACACGCTCAAGCGGCGGGCGCCCTGCCGGGAATACATCCTCGACGACAAGATATTGAGGTGCTTCTGCGTTTACAAACGGGGCTATATATGTGTGTTTCGACGTTACGATGCACTCTGTATCATCAAATCCGTCCGCGGCAAGAAGAGCGGCAACCTTCGGGTCAGGCCGTGGTGTTATTTTATCAATCATGGTGCACGGGAAACCGACGCGCGACGGATCCGAAATATATCTGATAAAGCCATCGTCAACATACCCATGTTCAGCCCATGCAGTGGCAAAGGCGGTGACGGCACTTTTAAGACGGTCGCCGTTGTGCGAGCAGTTATCCATGCTTACAAGGGAGATTGGCGCGCCACCGGCACAATATCTATTATAAAGCAGGGCGGTAATGATACCGGGAAGCGTTTGTGCTTCTTCCGGTTTACGAACAAAATCGGCGGCTGCGGCGGGGGTGGGTGAGCCGTCTGACGCAAGATAAGCGTAACCCTTTTCCGTCACCGTAAAACTAACCATTTGAAGCGATGGCGACCTGAAAATTTCCGCAAGACGACAACGTTCCGTATCAGTCTGCGTCGTTATTGATTTTGCTACGCTTCCGATGACGCGGCGACTGACGCTCCCGTCTGAGCCGAGAGTAACAAGCAGCGAAAGATCATCGTGCGGGCGATATATTTTTTCAATTATTTCAAAATCAAAAGTTTCGGCAGCTATTATGCCGTAGTCAACGATACCCTCCGATAAAAGGGTATCTTGCAGAGCGCATGGAAAAGCACGGAAAATATTTCCGGAGCCAAAATGAAGCCAAACCGGCGCTTTGCGTGTCCTGTCACGCATGGCGACACGATCATATGATAAAGACGCAGCACCGCATCCATCGGATTTGGCAATTTCCTTTAAATTCAACTGAATAAACCTCCAATTGGCGGCAAAAGAAAGCCGCTTTTTGCCCATATTTTAACATGAAAATGGTGTGCGGTCAAGAAAAGGAATAAAAAGCCGACATAAAGTAAAGCAAACCCCCGCGTATATGTTTTACGCGGGGGTTTTTGTTAGCTAAACGCTTTATACTATAACTGTCCTGCTCATTTAATAGCGTTTATTTATATTAAGATGTTACATTAATTTATGCAGCGGGAGTTCCAGGAGTACCCCAGATCTCGATTTCACTGACGTTGCCGTAACCTTCTGTGGGTCCGACGTAACGTACATAATAATACGTTGTCGTATCGTTTACGTTGAGGTAAGCAAACGTACCTTCAGTCGGGGCTTCTTCAATCTCGCCAAGCGTTACCCAGTTCTCACCATCAACAGATGCCTCAAAGCGGCCACCGATCATTCTTCCTGAGAATGTGTCACGAGGATAATAACGGATCTGAGTAACAATGACGCCTTCTTCTATCCATGCGCCAACGTAGGAGGTTTCGAATGTTCCGTCACCGGGTATACCAACAATTTCTGCTTCAGTGTCAGCATATGCAGCCTGTTCATCGCAGTCATAGAACGTTGTGACGTCCATATCAAATGCTTTTGTTGCAACAGTATTAGCAGCATTGTTCCATGTTCCCTTACCATCATGGATAACATGATCTTCGGCGACAGGGAAGTAAATAGCAGTTTCACTCGGCGCGCCAAAGCCGCAGACTGAAATTGAAGGAGGTATTACTTCGCCATTATATTCATGATAGTTATTTGTAAAGTTGGGGTTGAATAGATCGTAGTAAAGGATACCGTTTATGTATATCTCAATAGTTTCACGATTGACAGTAATGCCAATGGCATTCCACTCTTCGGTTTTCAGTGTGATCGGAATCTGGAAGGCAGCACTATCTTTCTTACCGTCGACCACCTGATAAACGTTCATTTTCTTACCTTCATCTTCACCGAACGTAAGAACAAAGTAGTTTTTCTCATCCTTCATGCAGAAATAAATATCAAAAGGAGTTTCGGCAGTTGACGGAAGAACTCTAACTGTAAGCTGATAGTAGTTCCAAATATTGTCTCCGGTGTAAGCGACAGCACCGGTGCCATCACCTGTGTACTGTAAAACCATATTTATCTTTTCGCTATCAGCGGATGCCAGAGGATCTTCTGTAATGGACCAGTCAGCCTGATCAGCATCCCAGTTACCATCGATTGTTTTGTACTTAAATGTTGAAAGGTCACCATCTTCGAATTCATTTAAGTAAAGGTTACCATAACCGCCTTTACTTAATACTTTGAGGTTATCAAAGTAGACAACGCCACCCTGGCCGCCTACGCCGACCATTCCGCCGTATTTGGCATCAGGATCGGGTTCGTATTCTTTTTGCTTCGGCTTATCGGTCTCTTCACCGCCACTGGTTGTGTCGTTTGTGTCTGTCACATTGTTTCCTTCGCCTGTTGTGTCTTTACCATCATCTTTGTCTTTTGCACATGCAACAAAGGCGAAAATCATTGTAAGCACTAATAAAATTGCCACAATTCGCTTCATTGTGATAATCCTCCTTTATTAGTAGATTATATTACTGTCATATATATGCCCCGAAAGTGCAATATGACCATGGCTTAATTTTAACATTTGATTGCATTAAAGTCAATCTTTCTGTTAACAAAAGGGAAATAAAGTTTAAAGCAATTAAGTCAAATATGATAACCGTTTATTAAAATGCAGGGGAGTTATGTACTATTTGCATGAATGGAATTTACAACAATAGTTCCATTATCCTTCGCTGTGTCGTAAAACCGCAAGCCTCATAAAAAAGTACAGCACCCCTGTTGCACTCCCAGACGTTAAGCTCGATATTGTTACATCCGGCAGAAATCGCCCTGTGCTTGACTTCTTCTATCAGGGCGCGGCCGACGCCGCTTCGCTGAAGCGACGGATCAACGCAAAAATCTTCAACAAAAAGCGTGCGTCTTTCGCGGAACAAAGCGTCTTTCTGTGTGTGCCTGATTTTACATATCGCATATCCGACGACTTTTTTATTGTCAATTTCAGCATCTGAAGAAGCACCGGCGTCGGGCAAGGTGCTGGTATCGCGAAAAGCACATAGAATAATATTTTCGCCGCGTTTATCGCTTTGTTTATCGCTGCGCTCGTCGCTGCACTTGTAGCTATTTTCAATCATATCGCGCACGATGGCTTCATTATATTTTTGTGGATTCTCGATGAAAATGTCAGGCCGCATATCACTGTGATATTTCCCGATATACTGAAGAAGACGCGTTATATCTGCTGCATCATCCGGGCGTGCGTCCCGAATTTTATAGGGGCTTACATTGCTTTTTTCATCCATTGTGTTAAGAATTGTCCTTTTTCTTTAGATTTACACCGCAAAATTTTAGATTTTACTGAATTTCTAATAATATTTTATGTTGGCAGATGCTTAACTGCCCAAAATTATTTTGTCTATTTCTGCAAGTTCTTCTGCGGTAAAATCCGGATGCTCCATCATGCCAACAGCATCGTCAATTTGCTCGGGCCGGCTTGCACCGATGAGAACGGATGTAACGGCAGGATTATTTTTCACCCATGCAAGCGCCATTTGCGCAAGTGTCTGCCCGCGCGATGCGGCAAGCTCGTTTAACTTTTTGATCTTTTCAATAAGCTCAGGCGTTATTGAACTTGCACGTAAAAACCGGCTTTTTGAAGCGCGGCTTCCCTCGGGAATACCGTTGATGTATTTGTCGGTCAATATACCTTGGGCAAGAGGGCTGTAGCATATGCATCCGGCACCGGCCTTTGATGCGGCCTTGAGAAGCCCTGTTTCTTCTGCCGCCCGGTCAATCATGTTATAACGCGGCTGGATGATGAGAAGCGGCGTTTTAAGTTCTTTTAGTATTTTTACAGCGTCTTCAAGCTGTTCTTTTGTGTAATTCGAAAGTCCGATATAAAGAGCACGCCCGCTTTTAACGATGTCGGAAAGTGCCATCATCGTTTCTTCAAGCGGAGTAGCAGGGTCTGGGCGGTGATGATAAAAAATATCAACATAATCAAGCCCAAGCCGCGTAAGGCTTGCATCAAGGCTTGAAATCAGGTATTTCCGCGAGCCGCCGTCGCCATATGGGCCACGCCACATCGGGAAACCGGCTTTTGTTGATATTACAAGTTCATTTCGATAAGCAGAAAGCTCATGATGCAGAATGCGGCCGAAGTTCAGCTCGGCAGCACCACCGGGAGGGCCATAGTTATTTGCAATGTCGAAATGTGTAATTCCGTGGTCAAAAGCACGCAGTACCATCCGCTTTTGATTTTCAAAATCATCTCCCTCGCCAAAGTTTTGCCAAAGTCCGAGGGAAATAACGGGAAGTCTCAACCCGCTTTTTCCACAGTAGGGATATTTCATCTTTCCATATCTGTCAGCGTTCGGTTCATACATTATTTTGTCTGTCACATCCATTTGTCAATCCCTCCGTTTTTATATAGTGTTTTTTGAATTATTGTTATTATACCACATAAAAAATATGTATTTCAATGAAAGATTTGAGCACACTCAACATTTCCCGACTATTTTTATGTATATTTGCCACGTTAATATGAGAAAATAGTGACAGCACCCTCACTATAAAAATAATCGGAGGTACTATTCATGAATAACACCGGTGGGAATCAAACATTTGACACAACGTCAAATAATAGCTCGTCGCTACCGTTTGAGGAGCTTCCCGCAGGATTGGCAATGGCCTTCGCACAAGACACTAACGCTCTTGTCCGTTTTACGAATTTGTCAAACCAACAGCAGGACGAAATAATACGCCGTGCTAAAAATGTTAAGTCAAGAGATGAGATGAGACGCCTTGTCAGCTCATTATATGAAAGCGATTTAATGGGGTAAAATAAAAAATACGGATAAAAATCGTTACAATAATTCATTAAATATGCCAAAATATCATGGAAAAAAGTCAAACCACATCGGTTTGACTTTTTTGATACAACAATTATGATAACCTGAGTTGAGGAAATATATTGTTTTATGCTCATCGTTAAAACTACATTATGAGGAGCATAAATAGCCTTCAAATACGTTTTCTAATTATCAAACACCGGAGCGCATAAAAGCGCCCCGGTGTTTGATTTACTGTCGTTTTTATAAAAGCCCGTACGCTGCCGCGCGAACACGGAGATGGAAGTATTCCTCACGGTTCGGCATCATCTGGTGCATGTATGTAACGCTAAAGTTTTCATCAGGGTCAATGTTGCAGTATGTGCCAAGCATACCTGTCCAGCCAAACTCGCCGATCGTTCCGTTGCTGCCGGCGGCTGCAGGGTCCATCAGCGTGCGAACACCAAGTCCGTAACCATAACCTGCATTATATGTGCCCTGAAATTCGCGAAGCTGAGTCTGTATGAGCTGATTGCGGCGCATAAGGTCAATAGTTTTGCGCCCGATAATGCGCTCACCCTTGTATGTACCGCCGTTTGCCATCATGGCGACAAATTTAGAGTAGTCGCGGACAGTCGAGAAAAGACCGGCGCCGCCCGCTTCATATTTGGCAGTTGGCTCATGATTGCGGTCCCAGAAGCTGCCGCCTTCCATTTTTTTGATATTACCCGATTCGTCACGTGTGCAGATAGATATCATGCGCTCACGGATGTCGCCAAAATAGCGGTAGCCTGTATCCTTCATGCCAAGCGGCTCAAATATATTCTTTTTGAGATATTCGCCAACAGTCATACCGGACACAACCTCTATTAAGCCGGCGACAAGCTCGTGGCCGAAGCCATAGAGGAAATGCTCGCCCGGTTCAAAAGCAACAGGAACAGCAGCCATTTCGCGAATATCCTCGCGCAGCGTATAGTCGCCTACGCGCTCACGAAGGTTGCGGCGCACTTCATTTGCCACACGATGGGTTTCGTCATTGCCGCCATAACCGATACCCATTGACATCGTGAAGCAGTGTCTTATCTCAATAGGTCTTGAGATCGGCTCAATTGTAAATGTGCCATCCGGCTTATACTTGACAACCTTTGTGTCGCGCCATTCAGGGAAGTAATAGTAGATAGGCTCGTTTAAGAGGAACTTACCTTCTTCAAAAAGCTTCATAGCTGCCGTACAAATTATGACCTTCGTCGAAGAGAAGAGCCTGAATACGGTGTTTTCGTCGACAGGCCTGCCCGTATCTGGGTCAGCAACACCGAAATATCCTTCGTATATCGGCTCGCCGTCTTTTGTCACAATGCATCCGCAGCCGGCAGGATAGCTATCAACAAAACCTTGCAGTAGTTTGTCCATTACTTTTTTACCTGACATCCTGTTGCCTCCAATATAAAATAAAAATATTTAAATAACTGTTAATATAATAATAACAAAAGCCCGGTGTTTTTTCAATTACCGGGCTTTTATACATTCTGGAAAATATTTTGTTTATTTGTTAAAGGAAAAACTTTTATTTACCGCGTGCTCTTGCTTCAGCTTTTAAGCGGCTTTCTGTGTTAAGGATACGCTTGCGCAGACGAATCGATTTTGGCGTAACCTCTATAAGCTCGTCTTCGGCTATAAATTCTATGGCGCTTTCAAGTGTAAGAATCTTAGGCGGTGTAAGGCGCAAAGCTTCCTCAGCGGACCCTGATGATCTCATGGCGGACAGGTGCTTTTTCTTGCAGACGTTGACGGCTATGTTCTCCATCTTCGGACATTCGCCTACTATCATGCCTTCATAAACCGGCGTTTGCACGCCTATGAAAAGGGCGCCGCGATCCTGAGCATTATAAAGGCCGTAAGCTGTTGCTTCACCAGTTTCCGATGCAACAAGCGAACCTGTATAGCGAAGAGTTATATCACCTTTGTATGGCTGATATCCGTCAAAAATCGAGTTGAGGATTCCCTCGCCGCGAGTATCAGTGAGAAATTCGTTTCTGTAGCCGAAAAGCCCGCGTGCGGGGACTAAATATTCAAGCTTTACGCGTGAGCCGGTAACGTGCATATCAACCATCTCGCCGCGGCGGGCGCCGAGCTTCTCAATAACGACACCGGAACAGCTGTCCGGCACGTCAATGTAAACACGCTCTATGGGCTCACACTTAACTCCGTCTATTTCTTTATATAAAACGCGAGGCATTGAACAGGCGAGCTCATAACCTTCGCGCCGCATTGTCTCAATTAAGATTGAGAGGTGCATTTCGCCGCGTCCGGCAACGAAAAACGAGTCTGTTGTGTCGCCATCACGTACGCGAAGGGATACATCGCGCAGCATTTCTTTATAAAGGCGTTCACGAAGCTGGCGCGATGTGACATATTTCCCCTCACGGCCGGCGAAGGGGCTGTCGTTGACGGAAAACGTCATTTCTATCGTTGGTTCGCTGATCTTTACAAACTCAAGCGGCTCGGGAGCAGAAACTGACGTTATAGTGTCGCCGATGGTCACATCGGCAGCACCTGAAAAACACACGATGTCACCGACAGAAGCTGATTTAATAGGCTTGCGCTCAAGACCGACGAATTCTGAAAGAGAAACAACATTTGTTTTTCTTATTGGTGCGTCAGGTGCATGATAGTTGACAATTGCGGCTTCGGCGCCAACCTGCATTGTTCCTCTTTCAATTTGGCCTATACCAATGCGCCCGACGTAATCGTTATAGTCGATGCTTGATATAAGCATCTGAAACGGAGCATCCGGGTCACCTTCAGGTGCGGGTATATAATCAAGTATCGTATCGAAAAGCGGCTTTAGGTCGGTGCCGGGTTCGTGTGGTGAAAGTGATGCTATACCGGCTCTGCCAGAGCAGAATATCATCGGTGCGTCGAACTGCTCGCTTGACGCGTCAAGTTCAAGGAAAAGCTCAAGAACTTCGTCGACAACCTCGTCAAGACGGGCGTCGGGACGGTCGATTTTGTTGATTACGACAATAGCAGGAAGCCCAAGCTCCATAGCGCGACCGAGGACGAAGCGTGTCTGTGGCATCGGGCCTTCGGCGGCATCAACAAGCAGAAGAACGCCGTTGACCATTTTAAGTATGCGTTCAACCTCGCCACTGAAGTCAGCGTGACCAGGGGTATCGACGATGTTTATTTTTACGCCTTTGTAAACGACGGATGTGTTTTTTGCAAGTATAGTTATCCCGCGCTCGCGTTCAAGGTCATTTGAATCCATGACGCGTTCGGTTACTACTTGGTTTTCATGAAAAATGCCGCTCTGGCGCAGCATTTGATCGACAAGCGTTGTCTTGCCATGATCAACGTGAGCAATAATTGCAATATTTCTAAGATCGTTACGTATCAAGTTATTTCATCTCATCCTTACGGTATAAAAATATAAAGTAACGTAATTATGATTATTCACAAAAATGCATTATATCACACGTAGAGCCCACATGCAAACATGAAATACACGCAAAAATTGCTTTTCATTTAACTTTTTGTTATATATTTTGCTAATTTGTTATGTGGGTGATGTTACCTCAGGGGCTCTGCCCCAGAACCCCCGCCAAAGGGGCCATGCCCCTTTGGAAACCCAAAACAAAAGCCAAGCGTTCGCTTGGCTTTTGTGAATTGATGATATGTGATTTTAAACTGGCCAGCTCGTCAATTAATCAAGCCAGAGAGCCTGCAGGAATCTGCCTTCAAAGAATCCGTAGCAGACATCCGGATATACATAAACTTCTACTATCTGCCATACATAGTTTTGCATGCCTATTTGTTCGGGTGTTGCAGGGCTATTGATCTTTGATCCGCCTGTAATCGTCTGGAATGCAGCACATCCACCCCAACCACCAAGGTTGAAGCAGTAATAATCAGCTTCCGAATCCCATCCATAGACAACAGGATAACCTTCAGATGAATCGGCACCAGTCAGACGCATAGCGCGGTATGTAATCTTATAACCCTCGCAGTCCTCAGGGATCTGCGGATCAAACAACACTGTTGCACCGTAATCGTTAAGGCTGCCGCCAAAGTAAAGAACACCATTGTCAACTTCCGTTCCGTCCTGAGTCTTTTCTTTTGTAATGACCCAGTCGCCGTTTGAGTTGTCGGGATTAGACCATGAGCCACCGTTTCTTATGCCGTATGTGGCAACAGAAAGAGCATTCGGATCTTCAAAGTCGTTTTGATAAATGATATTGCCCGTCGCAAGATCAGTTATAACGACATCGTCAATGTAAACCTGTGTTTTCCACTGGCTGAAGCCAATTTTTCCGAGCGGAACTGCAAGATCTTCGTTGCTTGTTCTGAGACGGAAGAACTCTTCGCCGTCGAAATAAACGTCAACTTCGTTTCTGCCGATGTTAATGGAAACAGGATATAAAGTGCCGTATGTAATAGCATAGTTCAGACGCTGAGAAGCAGGTTTTTCTTTGCCGGCTGCTACCTGGTAAACACATATGCTACCACCGTCAGCAGCACTTACGTCAAGGTAATAATAGTTCTTTTCGTCCGCAACGCAGAAATAAATCTGCGCGCTGCTATCACCTTCGTTTATGCCGACTTTAACGTTTAAGCGGTACGGTCCCCACTTCTTATTGCCGAAGGCAAGCATAGCGCCTTTAGCTGAACCGGAGTAGGTTAGAACCTTGTTCGGATTTTCTCCCTCCGCGACAGCTTGATCGGCAACCGCCCAGTCCCCGTCAGCGCCGTTCCAGTCTCCGCCGACAGCAGTCATTTTTTCGAAAAGAGCTAAAGGATTTTCACCTTCAAAGTCATTTGCATACATTTCTTCGGTCTTGCCTGAAAGGACTCTGTAGTTGTCAAACATAACAGCGGGGCCTGATGCACCAAGAGCTGTCATGCCGATAAACTTAGCTTCAGGGTCGGGCTCATAGTCTGAGAAATACTTCGATAGCAGGCCGTTTTCATCTGTTTCGGCGTCAGTTGTTTCCTCTTCTTTTTTAGTATCCGAATCGACTGAATCGCCGGGGCCCTGCGTGACATCATTTGTGTTGCTGTCATTTGGCTCGTCGGCGTCATTACTTTTACAAGCTACTGCAAGACAAAGTGTCAGCAGCATGATAACCGCTAAAAGTGCGGACAGAATATGTCTTTTCATTAAAGCACCTCAAAACATCAGATTTGTCTGGTGACATAATAAAATTATAAATGAATGTTTATATTTTGTCAATCTTTTTGGGAAATATATACTTTATTATAATAATATGAAGCAGAGTTTTTTATTATTATTGCTCTATTGATTTTTTACACTTCGTTTTGAGTTGCCATAGAGAAACTTATTGAATTCGGCGCCGAGCAGCAGAATTGTCATGCAGGCATAAAGCCAAAGCATAAAAACAATGAGCGTTGTTAAGCTTCCGTATACGTATGAAACGTTGGAGAAATGTTCTATATAGATTGAGAAAAGGAAAGAATAAAGAGTCCAGCCGGCGGCGGCAAGTGCAGCACCGGGCAAATGGCGGGAGAGACTGTTTATATTCGCTGAGCGAGGCGTAAATATGCGAAAAACAATGGCAAAGAATAAGATAAAAAGAAGAAAGAAGATAACAGGGGATATATCGACGATGAAATTGAGTAAAGGCTGAAGAGCCGGTAACTTATCGCCGAGAAGTGACAAAAGAGTCTGCCCGAAAACGGAAACAACGAGCAAAGCGACGATTATGACGATAAAAAAAGCCGTTATCACAAGGCCTTGAAGCCGCTCCATAATGTATGTTCCGCTTGACTCACCGAAAACTGATTTAACCCCGCCTCTGACGGCAAGCATTCCGCGGGATGCTGTCCACAAAAGCGCAAGGGCAGTCAGTGACAGCGGGACAGCAGGCTTCTGATCAATTAAAAACTGTAGTTCATCACCGATAAACTTAGCCGGCGCTTCAGGAAGCAGCGAAATTAGCCGCTCAATTTGTTTTACATCATTGTCTGACAAAACTAAACCTGCAGTGGTGACTAAAATCATAATAAATGGGATGAACGATATTATAAGAAAAAACGATGCAGATGCGGCGTATATTCCAATCCGATCCTCTCTTATCGTATCAGATGCGGCTTTTATCATTTGTTTTATGCTGCGCACAGATATAACACGCGATTTTTTCATCGCTCCGTTCCTCCTCCTTTGTCCTCATAACGCCAAAGCACACTTTTGCTGTCTTTATTCGTTTTTAGATTTTCTTATTTTATCTTTCGCGGTAAAATTTTAATTAGTACGTGAAAACAGAATACTTTTATGGTATAATAAAGAAACTCTATATAAAACTATTGAAGATAAAAGCAAAGTAAACGATTAAATTTTTTGGCATGATGTCAAGGCTACAAATTATCTTATTATAACAGGACTTGTATGAAAAAATATTACAAAATTTATGTTGCCGCGCTTATTTTTTCAGTTGTGGCGGCAATGGCGCTCACAACAATTCGAGCGATTGCTCTTTTTTCTGAGTTTGACTCAGCCGCTGGCTTTTACGCCCACGGGGCGAAGCTTCCGGGTGTGTTTTCGACAGTAGCCGTCGCTTCCATTATAATAACTGCCTTGTTTGTTTATTTTATGCGCGGTGGTGTCAAAAAAATCTCACCTGCGCTCGATCTTAACTCCCCGATTATTATTTTTTCATCTGCTCTTCTTGCCTTCATGATAATAGCATATTTTATACTGACACTTATGTTCGGCACAAAAGACGGATTTAGCGTAATGGAAAAAGCGTCGCTCATCCTGTCGCTGCCGGCAGCTATTTATCATCTTATAGGCACTGCTATCCCTGTAAAAAATAAAAATATACGCTTGTTATTCAGCATCATGAAGATTTTATGGCTATTTACCGTCCTCATGAGCGTATATTTTAGAAAGGGTGTTATTGTAAACAATCCAAACAGAATACTTGAGCTGACGGCACTTTCTGTTGTGCTATTGTTTTTCGTAAACGAAGGGCGTTTTGATGCGAATATCGCACAGCCGGCGACATATATATTTTTAGGGCTTACTTCAATAATAATTGGCGGGTTATACGTTTTACCAAATGTAGTTCTCACTATAATGCGCATATACCCAGATTCGATTAATGTTGCTTTTATGGTTGTATTCGCCTGCATGTGGCTTTACATTCTTTTGCGCATGTGCCACTTTACAAGTGAGGTTCGCTACGTAGAGCCGGATTCTTACGATAGCGCTATTGTATCATCGCATCGCCTTGAAAACAGTCACAATTAAAAAAAGGCGCTACGGCTGCTCATACGTCAATCAATGCTAATATACTGTAAGATAAATATAATATCAACTCATATGATGAAAGATAAGTATGGAAAAGAAAAACAATAAGCTATATACAGCTAAAGGCGGCGAAATTATAACAAAAGACGGGAAGACAATGCTCCGCATCACAAAAAAGTCGGGCGTGCCGTATCTTGCAACAGGCGCGCTGTGGCTTTTGTGGGCGCTCTTGTTCCCGCTTTATAAGCTTGTCCATATCATTGTGGCGGCTGTAGTCGGAGCCGTGCTTTTTGTTATACTTGATCGCAAAATCCCGGCAAAGGAGGAGCTTGTTGAAATCAATCTTTCAACAGGTGTTGCCGATGCCGATACAATAATTGAAAAAATAGCTGCTATGCGCGAAAAACTGGCACAGTGCGCCGAACTTGCAGCACGGGGTGGCGACAAGGAGGTGCGAGGTGCGGCAGAAAGCGTGAGCGCTGCTGCCGAGAGGATATCGAAGCACCTGCGGCAAAGCCCGGAGGACGCAGGGCGCCTTCGTAGCTTTGCAAACTATTACATTCCGACAACGGAAAAGCTTGCTTTGGCATACAGCAAAATTCAGGGTGGTGCTGTTGGCGAGAATGCAACACGCACGCGTCAGTCTATAATAAACGCACTTGAGCTTATTGAAAAAGCATTTTCAGCGCAGCTTGACCGTCTTTACGATGATGACGCACTTGACATTTCATCAGACGTTGCCGTTCTTGAGGCGATGATGAAAAACGAAAATCTGTCATCAGTATCGTCAGATTTTAGTGATAATAAAAATGAAAGCGGCACAACTGGTACTGATGAAAATAAAAGCGGCGGCATAAGGCTTGAATTATAATAAACGAAAAAGGTATTGTTTGGGCAATTTCAATATTTTAATTAGCGGCAATCAACAGACACATCAATATTATGTTAGAAGAATATGTGACCACACATTTAATATAAGGAGAGTATGCAATGCAGGACATAAACAACAGCGAAATTAAATTACCGAATCTGGGCGGCGAGATGCCTTCGCTGACGCTCGATCCGTTTTCCTCGGCTGCAGCAACCGAGGAGCCGAAACTTGACGTTGAACTTGGTACGAGTAAAACACTTGAATCCATAGCTGTTGATGACAGCATGTTAACTGAGCAGGAAAAGAAGCAAGTCGATGAATTCTCAAAGAAAATAGACATAAGAGATAATTCTATCATTATGCAGTACGGAGCTGCTGCACAGCAGAAGGTTGCAAACTTTTCTGATACAGCTCTTGCAAATGTCAGAACTAAGGATCTTGGCCAGATTGGCGGCCTTATAACAGATCTCATCCTTGAGCTGAAAGGTCTTTCACTCGGTGAGGAGGAAAAGGGATTTAAGGGCCTTTTCCGCCGCACTTCAAATAAAATTGCAGCGCTCAAGGCAAAATACGATAAAGCGGAAGTCAACGTCGACAAAATTTGCGACGTGCTTCAGGATCATCAGGTTCAGCTTCTCAAGGATATAGCTATGCTTGATAAGCTGTACGAGGTCAACCTTTCATACCAGAAAGAGCTGACGATGTATATAATCGCCGGTAAAAAGCGCCTAAAGCAGGCACGCGAGGTTGAGCTTGCCGAGCTATATGAAAAGGCAAATAAATCCGGCCTTGCCGAGGATGCACAGGCAGCCCGCGATTTTGCGGATCTCTGCGACCGCTTTGAGAAAAAGCTCTATGACCTTGAGCTGACCCGAATGATATCTATACAGATGGCGCCGCAGATAAGGCTGATTCAAAACAGCGACTCAATCATGACGGAGAAAATCCAGTCTGTGCTTGTCAATACAATCCCGCTCTGGAAGAGCCAGATGGTAATTGCGCTTGGCATGTCACATGCAAGCCAGGCAATGGCGGCACAGCGCGAGGTAACAAATGTTACAAATGCTCTCCTAAGGCAAAATGCCGATGCGCTTAAAACAAGCACGATTGATGTTGCACGCGAATCCGAGCGCGGTATCGTCGATTTGGAGACGCTCCAGCATACAAACCAGCAGCTTGTATCTACTCTTGAGGAGGTAATCCGTATTCAGGAGGAAGGCAAGGAGAAGCGTCGTGCATCAGAGGTAGAACTTGCCCGAATTGAGGCGGAGCTGAAACAAAAGCTGCTTGATTTACGCACAAGCGGTATCAATAAAAAATAAGCCCATCGAATGGATGTGAAATAAATGGACTTTCTGTATAACAGGCGTCTTGCTGCCGGAATAATGGCTGCTCTTATAGCAGTGTCTATTATAATTGGCGGTTATCGTGCGCTCTCAGGCTTTGCCGGCACTGTTGAGGGTGTCTTTGATGAGAGCATAGAGCCTAAAAAGCTATCGCGGAAATTTAGTGGCTTTGGTGGTGATGCGCTCGCATCAAAATATGAAGCTTTATACCCGGACGACGAGCGCGACATTCTTTATTATGTCGGTGCATCAAAAGATGCGGGTGGCAAGCTTCTTTCGCTTGCACGGGTTCATCTCGGAAGCACAGACAGTGATGTTTTGCGCCTTGAAGCAGCGGTTGCTACTGCCGGGACGGCAGTTTCGCCGTCTGAGGCGGCAAAAGCAATGAACGACCTAAAATCTTCCGCTAAGTCAGTAGCAGCAAAAATAGAAGCTGCCGGGGTCGGGGGTGATGATGCTTCAAACGCAAAATATTATGCAAAGGACATCGAAAGCTACGCGGCAAAAATTGATCATAAAGCTGTTGTTTATAACGAAATAGCTGAAGTATATAACAAAAAAATCCGCGGAGCTTTCCCGGTGAAGATTATTGCGTCTTTAGTCGGAGTGCCGGCAGCGGAATACTATAAATGAGTATTGATTTTTTGATTGTGGATTACAAGTTGCGAGGGACAGCTTTAAATTATAAAAACGGCATGTACCGCCGTACCCGGAGGTTTTAAGCTTTAATGAAAAAAATAAAAAATATAAAATGGCTTCGCAGGATACTGGCGGCCATCGTATGTTTGGTGTTCTTGTCGGCTGTCACAACAATTGTTGTTACTGCTGTCAACATACCAAAACCAACAGCGGAATTCTATGTTGCGGACTTTGCGAACGTACTTGACAAGACAACAGAAGACTACATCATTTCAGTAAACAAATCGCTTGAGTCTAAAAACGGTGCACAGGTTGTCGTTGTGACTGTTGATTCGACAGAGTCCGACATTGAGGATTATGCTTATCGGCTATTCAATAACTGGGGGATAGGCTCATCGGTTTATAACAACGGTGTTTTAATCCTCTTTGCAATCGGCGATGATAACTACTACATCATGACGGGCTATGGCATAGAGGATGATTTTCCTACAAGCGTCCTGTCTAAGATAATTGATAATAGAACAGAGCCGTACTTTGCAGATAAAGATTATAATAAGGCTGCGAGCTCGACAGTTGAGGCTTTTGTTGAGAAGCTTGAGTCCATGTCGTTCGGTGGCGGCAGTAACAATCTTCCCGATGGTTTATATGACGGACAGAATCAAGCGGAGCAAAAGCCAGGCTTTTTCAGCCGATTAATTTCTTTCATTGCTACGCTCGGCTACTTAGCAGTTGTAATTATAATTCTCGTTTTAATTATAGTTTTAAGTGTTGTTAGCTCCTTTACGCGCCCGCGTTTTTACGGTGGGTGGTTTTTCAGACCCCGGTGGATTATATGGCCGTGGTGGCATCCCAGAGGTCCGAGAGGTCCAAGAGGTCCTGGAGCACCTCCACCTCCTCCGCCCAGACCACCAAGACCGCCAAGATCAACTGGCGGCTTTGGCGGCGGACGTACAGGCGGGTTCGGCGGTGGACGCACAGGTGGCTTTGGTGGCGGCCGTGGCGGTGGCGGCGGAACCCGCGGTGGTGGCATTGGCCGCAGGTAAACACCTGTTAACAGCTGTTAACAGCGTAAACAGCCATGAGTTAAGATTGAAACCGCAGAGTAATGAAACACTATAAAATAACAAAGGACAATATTTAAATAAAACAAAAAAAGACATAAAAAACGGCTCACAGGGCCGTTTTTTACGGTGAAAATAAAAATTTAGATTATATAAAAGCTATGACGATTTTAACTGTTGATTCCGTCTCGCTTTCATACGGCGTGACGACTATATTTGAGGATATAAGTTTTTCCATAAACGAGGGCGACAAGCTTGGTATTATCGGGGTAAACGGATGTGGTAAATCAACGCTTCTTTCAATGATATATGGCGATGACGACACCCGTCCCGATAATGGCAGCATTTATATCGCTAAGGGTAAAACAATCGGGCTTCTGCGGCAGGACGATCCTTTTGAATTGTCGGTTAACAGTGATGGTGACGCGGCAAGTAATACGGACAGCGAGGCGACAGTTCTTCAACAGATGTACCGTGCTTTTCCGCGCCTTGTTGCAGCAGAGAAACGCATGGCAGTACTCGAAAATTTTATGGCAAACGTGTCACCCGAGCTTGACACATATGCGCGCGCAGTTCGTGAACATAGCGCTCTTATGCAGTTTTATAATGAAAACGGCGGAAATTATTATAAATCGCTGTGCGCATCGGTTCTTGCGAAGCTTGGATTTGATAAGACATATCATGATTTGCCTGTATCGTCGCTCTCCGGCGGGCAGCGGACGCGCCTTGCCCTCGTAAGGCTCATCCTGTCGGAGCCTGACATACTTATGCTTGACGAGCCGACGAACCATCTTGACATGGATTCGCTTATATGGCTCGAGGGCTTCCTTTCAACATACAAAAAAACTGTCATTGTTGTTTCCCATGACAGATATTTTCTTGATCGTGTGACGACAAAGACGCTTGAAATTGAAAACAAGCGCTCAAAGCTTTACAATGCTCCGTATTCAGGCTATGAGGAGCAGAAGAAAGCCGAGAGAGAAGCGCAAATGCGCCTTTATGAGCAGCAGCAAAAAGAGATAAAGCGCCAGCATGACATAATCGAGCAGCAGCGTCGTTTTGGCCGCGAGCGGAATTTCGTGACGATACGAAGCCGCGAGAAATATTTAGAGCGCATGGAGCTTGTGGACAAGCCTGACCCGCTGCCGAAGTCAATAAATTTTAAGATTGAAAGTTCCGGCAGAAGCGGAAATGATGTGCTTGACGTTCGCGGGCTGAGTGTGGCATATGGCGATAAAACTGTTTTTACGAATCTATCGTTTTCTGTAAAACGCCTTGATCGCCTTTTCATCATCGGCCCGAACGGATGCGGTAAATCAACGCTGATAAAGCTTCTGACGGGAAAACTGACGCCAAAAGAGGGCGTTATCGAATACGGAGTAAACGTCGAGGTTTATTATTACGATCAGGAAAACCAGAACCTTGACCCTGAAAACACCGTTATCGAGGAAATATGGAGTCAGTACCCGAAACTTACGCAAACAGAAGTGAGAAGCGCTCTTGCGAAGTTCCTTTTCATCGGTGACGATATTGAAAAGCCCGTTTCCGTGCTATCCGGCGGCGAGCGGGCAAGGCTGACCTTTTGCAAGCTCATGCTTTCACCCGTTAATGTGCTCATACTTGACGAGCCGACAAACCACCTTGACATAAAATCACGCGAGGTGCTTGAAGCAGCGCTTGCTGAGTTTAAAGGCACAATAATTGCTGTGTCGCACGACAGGTATTTCATGGACCGGCTGGCGACGCGTATCCTTCCGCTTACACCTGACGGCGCTGTTTGCTTTGAGGGCACATACTCGGAGTATGCTGATTATATTGCAGCAAAAGCCAAAGCCGAGGAAGAGCAGAATCAATCCTCGCAAAACAAGGAAAGTGAAGCGAAAAGGCAGTACATTAATGCAAAAAAGGAAGCAGCAGAACGCCGCAAGCGTGAGCATATGGCGCAAAAAATAGCAGCAGAGATTGAAGCGGCAGAAGCGGAGCTTGTTAAAGTGGAAAGCGAACTATACGGTGAAGCAGCAACAGATTATATACGCGCGGCTGAACTTGATGACAGGCGCATACAGCTTGAGGAACGGCTTTATGCTCTCTACGAGGAGCAGGAAGCGCTTGAAAAGCTGCTGCAGAATCAGTGATTTAGCGCGTAGATATACCACATAAGCCTTACCTGAAGTGGTGTAACTTAAAACAGACGTTCTCCCTGCCAAAACTTTATTGAACATAACATAAAACATAATATACTATATACTGCAAAATGAAAGCCAAACTCAAATAGAGCTTGGCTTTAGTTGTTTTATACGGTTATATTACTATTGTGATATTTCGCACTGCTGGAGAGAATTTTATATATTTCCTACGGTGCAATGCCCGAAGTTTCGGTTATTATTTACCGACTGAGTTTATGAGTATACGGCCGAGGGCTGAATCAGGACCAAGGACAACAGTTTTCTCGTTGCCCGTTAGCGAAGCTTCAAGTGCTTCAAGAGCCTTAATAAACTCATAGAAGTCGCGTTTGTCTTCTGTATCGTATGCTTCGGCGAGAATGCGCATGTATTCAGCCTCGCCTTCAGCTTCAATTTTCGCGGCTTCCGCTTCGGCATCGGAGATTATGATATTAACCTTTTTATCGACCTCATTTTTAATAAGAGAAGCCTGGTATTCGCCGTTTGCCGTATACTCGGCAGCGATTCGCTCGCGGTCGGAAATCATGCGCTCATAAACAGCCTGCTCGTTAGCTTCGGGGAGATCGAAGCGTTTAATCTTAACGTCGATAACAGAGATGCCGTAAACAGCTGCGTTTTTTGCGACGTCGGTTGTTATACCCGCATAAATATCTTTACGGGCGGTTACGGCTTCTTCGTTGATGATATCGTCCTGCTTGAGCGTACCCATCAGGTTCTTCAGTGAGTTATATGTAAGAGCGTCAAGGCGCGTTTCCGCTTCAGATATTGTGCCGAGTGTCTGATAGAAGAGAAGCGGATCGGTTATACGCCAGATAAGGTAGCTGTCAACAGTCATACTTTTCTGGTCTGCTGTTAAAACTTCGGACTGTGGGACATTATAGAGCATCACGGTGTCCGGAAACGAACGCACTTCGTCGACAAACGGAGCCTTAAAGTGAAGCCCGGCTTCGTCGGTAATATCTATCATTTTTGAAAAACGGAAAACGCATGCGAATTCGTTTTCAGCAACGGTGTAAAAACAGTCAAAGAGAATAGCAACAGCAAAAATTACGATAACACCGGTGACTATAAGACCTATAATTGTTTTCTTTTTCATTTACTGTGCTACCTCCCCTGTATTTTTATTGTTGGTGCCGCTATTATTTATGCCACTATTGTTAGCAAAATTATCGAGCGGTAAAAGCGTCTCGACGCCTTTTTCATTTGTTGTAATAATATAAAGTTTTACGTCCGGTAAAACCTTTGAGATTGTTTCATAATACATACGAATACGGGTAATGTCCGGATTATTAACGTACTCGTTGTACATTGCATTGAACTTGGCAACGGCTTTGACAGCTTCGTTTATTCTGTTTTGCTTTAAGTATTCAGCATTCTTTTTAAGCGAGTCTGCCTTTGCTTGTGCTGCCGGGATTTGTGCGTTTTGATATGCTTCTGCATTGTTAATTGCTTTTTCAGCACCCTGTTTTGCTGTTTCAACGGCTTTAAAAGCTGCCGTTACAGTTTCTGTCGGAGGTTCACTGTCTTGAATTGTCACGTCAGTTAGTATCAGGCCAATATCGTAATTTGCCAAGATTTCGGTAATCAAATCCTTGACTTTAATCTGAATCTCTGTTTTCCCGTCTGTCAGAACACTGTCAACATTTGTTGAGCCGATAACGCTTCTTATCTGGCTCTGGACAAGATTTTTCAATATCATGTCCGGATTCGCTGAGTTGTAAAGGTATTTAACGGGGTCGGAGATTTTGTACTGCACGAAAAAGTCGACGTTGACGATGTTGTAGTCACCGGTGATCATCTTGCTTTCGCTTTCAACCGATGTATAAGTGCCGTCTTCTTTTGTCGCATAACCTATTTCAATTTTCTGATAAACGTTTGTCTCAACGGTTTTAACTTTTTGAATGCCAAACGGAATCTTAAAGTGGATTCCGGCGCCGTTTGTCGCCGTAACGCGCCCAAATGTCGTGACAACGGCTGTTTCTTGCTCATCAACCGTATACCAGCAAGTTCCGATAAGGGTAAACAAGAAAATCAAGCCGATGGCTAAAAAAATCAAACCAACGATATTCGGCCGTTTTTTTGTTTTATCGACGTAGCTTCTTGTGTTCAATTTATCCTCCTTTTATGACAGCGAGACGCTGTAATTTGGTGCTTCCTTTGTAATGCTTATGTCGTGCGGATGTGATTCGCGCAATCCTGCGCTTGAGATGCGGACAAAACGCCCGTTTTTCTGCAGCGTCGGGATATCAGGCGCACCGCAGTAGCCCATACCGGAGCGGAGACCACCCATGAGCTGATATACAGTGTCGGTAAGCGGCCCCTTGTACGGAACTCTTCCCTCAACGCCTTCGGGAACAAGCTTTGAATTTTTCTCCTGGAAGTAGCGGTCGCGGCTACCCTTTTCCATTGCGGCAATAGAACCCATACCACGGTAGACCTTGAAACGGCGGCCCTGGTAAATTTCGCTCTCGCCGGGGCTTTCCTCGCAGCCGGCAAATAGCGAGCCTATCATAACGACGTCAGCACCGGCAGCAATAGCCTTCGTTATGTCGCCGGAATACTTGATTCCGCCGTCTGCGATTACGGGAATTCCATGCTTTGCTGCGACAAGAGCTGCATCGTATATAGCTGTTATCTGCGGCATGCCAATACCGGCGATAACGCGCGTTGTGCAGATGGAACCCGGCCCGATACCGACCTTGACAGCATCAGCACCGGCAGCAATTAAGTCTTCCGCCCCTTCGGCAGTTGCAATGTTTCCTGCTATTATCTGCGCGTCGGGGAACATATTTTTAAGCATATAAACAGCGTTTAATATGCCCTCTGAGTGGCCGTGCGCCGAGTCAACAACAAGAAAGTCAGCGCCGGCGGCAAGAAGACGTGAAGCACGCTCTTTCAGGTCGGCGCTGACACCGACGGCAGCGCCGCAAAGAAGGCGACCGGCTTCATCTCTTGCGGAATTAGGATAGCGGTTTGCTTTTTCTATGTCTTTAATTGTGATGAGCCCCTGAAGTTTAAATTCGTCGTCGACGATGGGCAGCTTTTCAATTTTATGCTTGCGAAGAATTTCCTGTGCTTCTGCAAGCGTAGTTCCGGGCTTTGCCGTGACAAGGTTTTCCTTTGTCATCACTTCCTTGATTTTTATATTGTATGTTGTCAGGAAGCGGATGTCGCGGTTTGTAATTATGCCGATGAGCTTATGCGAATCATCACATATCGGAACGCCGGAAATCTTGTATTTCGCCATGAGTTCGGCTGCTTCATAGACGTAATTTTCCTCTGAGAGGAAAAACGGGTTTGTAATGACGCCGTTTTCGCTGCGTTTGACACGCTCAACCTCGTCAGCTTGCTTGTCTATCGACATATTTTTGTGTATCGTACCGACACCGCCCTCGCGAGCAATAGCAATAGCAAGAGCAGACTCGGTTACTGTGTCCATAGCCGCGCTCATGAGGGGGATATTCAGTTTTATCTTTTTTGTCAGTCGTGTTTCGAGCGATACTTGAGAAGGCAAAACGCTGCTTTTTGCCGGTATCAGCAGTACATCGTCGAAGGTAAGGCCTTCTTTTACGAATTTATCGCCGTATGCTTCATTTTCACATAAGGGTATCATATGGGGATCATCCTTTCAAATTCAAGTAATTTTTAAATATTAATTATACCGTGGAAAAACGATTGTGTCAAATAAATCCGATCGAAAATATAAAGTATTGGCATTGGTATTTTCTTTAAAGCCCTGCTATATTATCCTTTTTCTCTTGACAAACATGAATATTGGGTATATAATATGTCAAAATAAACGGGGGTGCTGCGAAAAGCGGCTGAGATGGCGAATGCCGAACCCCAGAACCTGAGACGGGTAATTCCGGCGTAGGAAGTTTATTTATTTGATAAGTTCATTTTTGATATTATCTTTATAAATAACATTTCCACCCGGAGATTATCTTCGGGTGGATTTTTTTGCAAAAGAAAGGTAGGTAGTGAAAAAAATGAAGGAAAAAAAGTTTAGTCTCCGTTATCTTGCAGAGAGCGCATCACTCATAGCTCTTGCAACAGTACTTTCGCTCATTGTAGTCTATAAAGCGCCATACGGCGGCTCGCTTACTCTCTTTTCGATGGTTCCGATAATAATGATTTCCGTACGGTATGGCGTGACAAAAGGGCTTTTTGCAGCTTTTGTTTATTCAATCATCCAGCTTCTTTTGGGGCTTTCAAACTTTTCGTATATACCGTCATGGCAGGGAATCGTAGCAAGTGCGCTTTTTGACTATATTCTTGCCTTTACAGTTCTCGGCTTTGCGGGAATGTTTATCAGGATGAAAGCTTTTTCCGGTAAGTACGGAAAATATGGTGCCGTTGCGCTTGGTTCAGCGATAACAGTCATAGCTCGTACGGTTATTCATATGTTTGCAAGCGTTTTTATCTGGCGTTCGCTGTGGCTTGAGTGGTATGTTGATGATCCTACAAACATAGTCAACAGATTCAGCCCGTGGATGTTTGCTCTTATTTACAACATATCGTATATGCTGCCGGAACTTGTTTTAACCCTTGTAGCAACACCTGTTGTTGCAAGCCTTTATGATTTCGGTATGAAAAATAAAAAAGAAGAGCCCGAAAAAAATAACGAATAAATCTGATTTTGATGATAACAGAGTGTTTTCAGTTTCGTGCGTCATAAAAGGCTACAAAAACAGGCTCTGATTGTAACTGCTATATAAAACAGAACATATTTCTACATCTCCTATGCCGGATATGCGTTTGTATTTTACAAGCAAGATGCTTTACTTAACACATGATAACAAAAAAGACTGTCGAAAACGAATCGACAGTCTTTTTTGCTCACAGGGGCAGAAGGATTCGAACCCACGACCCACGGTTTTGGAGACCGGTACTCTACCAGCTGAGCTATACCCCTGTATTTAAACGCCGATATTTGATTACAATCGGCGTTTTTGATTATAACATAGAGCGACATCGTTTGCAATACCCTATATAAAATTTCCTTTTATATGTCCGGGGTTCGGCAAGGGGTAAAAAGCAAACGATTTTTTGCTTGTAAACAAGTCGTAAATGGTATATAATATAAAAGATTTTCTTGATTTGTGTTTTAGGTAGGAGGTGGGCTGCTTTTTGCCAAGCATATTTGATTTATTAAAGCGCACATCGAAGAAAGAAGATGAGCAGTCGACACAACCTATATCAATGATTGTCGCCGGGCTTGGCAATCCCGGGCAAAAGTATGAGCGTACGCGCCATAATGCAGGTTTTCTTGCTATCGATTACATAGCGGGAGAGCTTGGTTTCACCGTCAAGCGCTTGCGCTTTAAGTCGCTATGCGGCGAAGCTTTCTTTGGCGGGGTGCGTGCGCTTGTCATGAAGCCGCAGACGTATATGAACAACTCCGGTGAAGCGATACGAGAAGCGGCTGAGTTTTATAAGATACCAACAGAACGCATCCTTATAATATGCGATGATATAAACCTCCTGCCGGGAGTAGTGCGCATCCGGGCGCGCGGAAGCGACGGCGGCCATAACGGGCTTAAAAGCATTATTTATCAGCTTAATTCAGATGCTTTCCCGCGTATAAGAATCGGCGTTGGTACAAAGCCTTCATCTGAGTGGGATCTTGCGGACTGGGTGACGGGCAACTTCACGGTGGAGGACGGGAAAAAGCTCTTTGAAGCCTTCCCGCGTGTTGCCGAAGCAGTGCCACTCATAGCTGAGGGTAAGATTGAGCTTGCTCAGTCGCGTTACAACGGCTGATAAAGGCAACAAAGAGATAAAACAAAAAACAACACAATATACGATGAAATTGAAATTAAAATACAAGAGAAGTAAGAGTAGCAGAAAATCTGGTGCATCCGGCGATGTAGGCAATCCATATGGGTATAACTGAATTTATACGCGCTGAGCGGGACTACGGTGCATTTTCCGAGACGCTTATAGCACAGCTGAAAAACAGCGCACGTCCTCGCCCGATTGTCGTATCGGGTCTTTGCGAGGGGGCAGCGACATCGTTTTATACCTGCCTTGCTGCCGATGTAAAAGCTGCTGGAGGTGCGGGAACTTTATTTCTTGTGCCCGGGGATACCGAAGCCGCAGCTCTTTTCCGCCGGCTTTCAAACGCTGGTATTCGCACGCTTTTATACCCGACGCGCGACCTGCTTTTTCATAACGCGACAGCCTCCCATGAAAGCGAACATGAGAGGCTTTTTGTGCTGGCTAAAATTATGTCGGGGGAGTGGGATGCTGTTGTTGCTACCCCTGATGCAGCGCTTAGCTTCACCATGCCGCCTGCTGCATTGGAAGAGCGGATAATAACTTTGTCCCTTGGCGATGAAATTTCGCGGGAGGAGCTGCTTCGCCGCCTGACAGACGCGGGATATGTGCGTGCAGAGGAAGCAGGTGGCGTCGGTCTTTTCTCCGTCAGAGGCGGAATTATCGACATATACCCGACGACGCTTGACGACGCGGGGAATGCTGACAGCGGCAGTGATAAAGGTGGTAGCACAGTCAATGAGCAGCTTAATCCCATGCCAGTCCGTCTTGAGTTTTTCGGGGATGAGGTTGACCGTATATCTATATTTGACCCTACAACACAGCGCACAATAAATTCGATAACAAAAATAACTATTTTACCGGTGCGCGAGCTTTGTCCTCGCGGTGAGGATCGCGAAGCGATAGAGAAGGTGGCGCGCTCGCTTATAAAAAAGGCGAAAAACGAGACAGTCCGCGCTCAGCTATCATCAGAAGCGGACTATGCGGCAAACGGGCTCCCGATTCCGTCGATTGATAAATATATGAAGCTTGTTTTCGGCGGCGGGGTGTGCCTTCTTGATTATTTTGATGCTTTAGGGCGCATTGCGATAATTACAACGGACGTTAATGGCGTTAAAAAACGCCTTGACGGCTATATGTGGCAGCTTGGCGAGGACATAAAAGAAATGCTCGCCGACGGGCTTATAACGCCTGAGCTTGCCGAGTACTCATTTTACGAAGATAAACTTGATTTGTTCCGCGAGAAAAACGCGCATGTAGCTTGCAGCACTTTCTCCCCTGCCGGAATGTCGGGGCGCTCTCTTGCAGGGCTTTATGGCTTCTCGTCGCGCCGCGGTGTTGCTTACTCGGGCAATATGAACCTGCTTGCCGAAGATGCGGCGTCTTTTGTGCGAGGGGGATATAAAATTGCCGTTGCTTGCGGCAGCGAAGCGGCGGCCGAGGTGACGGCATCCGCCCTGCGTGATGCCGGAGTGTCAGCTGTTGCGGTGTCCGATGTTTCATATAAGGATATGGAGCCGGGCGTTGTTTATGCTGTTCCCGCGGCCAACCCCGAAGGATATGAGCTGCCGGTGTCAAGAATTGTGCTATTGTCGTTTTCATCCGAAACACAAGAACGGCGCACACAAAAGCGCACAAGGATAGATGCTGCAGGACGCCGAGCAGGAACAGCATCGCAGAAAATATTATCATATAACGATCTTACGCCCGGCGACTACGTTGTTCATGAGGCTTACGGTATCGGCCGTTATCTTGGGATAGAAAACTTAACGACGGCCGGCGTGTCGCGGGATTATATAAAAATTCAATATGCCGGAACAGATCTTCTTTACCTGCCGACAGATCAGCTCGGGCTTGTTTCAAAATATATAGGCGCAAATGCCGACGGTGTTGTTAAGCTTTCAAAAATGGGCGGCACCGACTGGATACGAGCAAAGTCACGAGCAAAAGCGGCAGCAAAGGATATGGCGAAGGAGCTTATAACCCTTTACGCTGAGCGCCGTCGCAAGCACGGTTTTGCCTTCCCTCCGGATGATGAATTTCAGCGCGGCTTTGAGCTTTCATTCGAATATGAGGAAACGGAAGCTCAGCTTGCGGCGATAGAAGAAATAAAACGCGATATGGAAAGCCCGTGGCCTATGGACAGGCTTCTTTGCGGAGACGTCGGTTATGGCAAAACTGAAGTAGCGCTAAGAGCTGCTTTCAAGGCAATACTGGCAGGTAAACAGGTAGCTTTTCTCGTTCCGACGACAATTCTTGCGTATCAGCATTTCACGACTGCTATGGCACGGATGCGTCCGTATCCGATTACAATAGAAATGCTGTCACGTTTCCGCTCACCGGCGCAGCAGGAGGAAATTTTGCGTAAACTTCGCCGCGGTGAGATTGATATGATAATCGGAACACACCGTCTTATTTCCCAGGACGTAAAATTCCGCGACCTCGGGCTTTTAATTGTCGATGAGGAGCAGCGCTTCGGAGTTGCGCAAAAAGAAAAGCTAAAACAGCTTGCAAGGGGCGTTGATGTTCTGACACTGACAGCAACGCCGATTCCGCGCACGCTTAATATGGCGATGAACGGCATCCGCGATATGTCAATCCTTGACGAAGCGCCCGGCAACAGGTATCCGGTTCAGACATACGTGCTTGAACACGATGATGCTGTGATACTTGAGGCAATACGCCGTGAACTGCGGCGCGGCGGACAGGTTTTCTACCTGTACAATAGGATTGACGGCATACATCAGGTAGCGGAAAGGTTGCGCCGTTCGTTGCCCGATGCGCAGATTGCTGTTGCGCATGGTCAGATGGACCGCGATAGGCTTGAGGTGATATGGCAGTCGCTTCTTGACGGAGAAATTGACATACTCGTGTCAACGACAATAATTGAGACGGGAGTTGACGTGCCGAATGCCAATACTCTTATAATTGAGGACGCCGACAGGCTCGGACTTGCGCAGCTTCATCAGATACGCGGGCGCGTCGGACGCTCAGGGCGGCGGGCATATGCCTATTTCACATTCAAACGTGGAAAAGCATTGTCTGAAGAGGCGACAAACCGCCTTGAAGCAATCCGCGAGTATACGGAATTCGGCGCGGGGTTCCGTGTAGCGCTGCGCGACATGGAGATACGCGGGGCGGGCAATCTCTTGGGCCCTCAGCAGCACGGACACCTAAATGCTGTTGGCTATGATATGTATATCCGCCTGCTTGAGGCTGCCGTTCTTGAAGAAAAAGGCACCCCGATGCCTGCCGAGCTGCCCGAATGTACTGTTGACTTGCGCGAGGATGCTTATCTTCCACAGTCTTATATCAACAGTTCCCGTCATCGCATGGAAATGTATAAGAAGATTGCAAACATTGAGAATGAGGATGACGTGCGCGATATGTACGATGAGCTTACCGACCGCTTCGGTGAGCCGCCGGCTGCGGCTAAATCCCTGCTTGACATCGCTCTTATCCGCGGGCTTGGACGCGCGTCCGGCATACGTGCAATTGAACAGCGAGACAGTGAAATCAGCATAAAGCCGCATAAGCTTGAAATTGACGTGTGGGCGAAGCTTGTTGATGCTGTGCGCTGCGAGCGAAACCGTCAGCCGCGCATAGTTTCGGCAAATCCGCCGTATATTACAGTCCGGCTGACATCGGGCGAGCGCCCGTCGGCAGTTGTCATATCGCTGTTAAAGAAATTTATACAAATCAAAGACGGTGCGATGTAGACATAAGGTGCCGGAAATTGATATAATTATATTTGTTAATCAAAAAAATGCTTTAGTGTTTTAAACGAGGTGCTGATATCAATGCTGAAAAAATTCACGATTATAAAATTCACGGCGCTGGTTGTTGCAGCGGCAACCATTGCTACTGTGCTCTCTGCGTGCGGTAACGCAGGGGAGCCGGCGCTTGAATACGGCGATATCATCGTCACCTCGCGCATGTATGAATACTGGGCTGCTCATTATAAAGCCGTGTTTATGCGGTCATACGCCGGAATTTCCGATACGGATGAGTTCTGGGATTCTGAAGCAACGGATGGGATGACAGCAGAGGAATACCTTTCGGTCGTTCTTCTTGAAAATGTCAAGAAAAACGTAGCCGGCGCGTGGCTTTTCGATTACATGGGGCTCAAGTTTACATCTGACATGAAAAAAGAGGTCAAGGAAGGAATAGATGACCTTTGCAAAAACCTTGCCGACGGAAAAAAGCGAACATTTAATGAGTATCTTTCGCAATTTGGCATAAATGACGATATTTTATACGATATATACGTCATGGATGCAAAGGTTTCATATTGCTATAATTATCTTTTCGGTGAATCGGGCATAGCTGAGATATCAGATAATGATAGAAAAAAATTCCTTGACGATAATTATTCTCACATACAGCACCTTTATATAAACAATAAGTATAAATATGTTCTCGATGAAAACGGGAATTACACTTATGACGAAAATGGCAAAGTTGTGACAAAAGACCTGACAAGCGATGAAATAGCCGAGAAGGAAAAAGCGATTGCCGCTGTTGAAGAGGGGCTCAATTCAGGCGCGTCCTTTGAGGAACTTTGGGAAGAATACTCAGAGGACAAGTCTTATGAAAAGGGTTATTATATATCATCTGATACGAAGTTTATAACAGATGTTGTCACAGCGGCATTTAAAATTAAAGTCGGCGAATGGACAAAGGTCGAAACACAATACGGCGTCCACTTCATCAAGCGTTATGCTATGGATGAAGCGCCGTGGAACGACAAAGCATACACAGATTTCTTCCTTGACTTTGAAGATAAGCTCAAAGAGTATCTTTTCACGAAAATGCTTGGGGACGTTACGGATAAGATAACAGTTTACACGGATGTGACAAGTAAAATTAAGCTTCGTGATGTCAAGCCGAGCTATTATGTATAAGTTGTATAAGTTTACAGCATAAAAAGATTTATCGTAAAAGAATGATATAAGCTAAAACGAAAACAAACTTACACGGCGCTTTTTGCGCTAAAAAAGAAAAAGACGGATATGACCGAAAGACAGAAAAAAATCAGAAACTTTTCAATAATTGCGCATATTGACCACGGAAAGAGCACGCTTGCCGACCGCATAATTGAGGCGACTCATTCCGTTGATGAGCGCGAGATGGAAGATCAGCTTCTTGACAATATGGATCTTGAGCGCGAGCGCGGCATAACGATAAAAGCTCACGCTGTCAGGCTTGAGTACAAAGCTGATGACGGGGAGACATATATTTTTAACCTTATCGACACACCCGGTCACGTTGACTTTAACTATGAGGTATCCCGCTCGCTGAATGCCTGCGAGGGGGCGCTTCTTGTTGTCGACGCGACACAAGGAATACAGGCTCAGACGCTGGCTAATGCTTATCTTGCGGCCGACGCCAACCTTGAGATTGTTCCTGTTATCAATAAAATCGACCTTCCTTCCGCTGATGTCGATCGTGTTCGCGCTGAAATTGAAGATGTAATCGGCATCCCGGCCGAAGGGTGTCCGGCAGTCAGTGCAAAAACGGGCCTTAATATAGACGATGTGCTCAAAGCTATCGTCCGTGATATTCCACCACCCGGCGGGGATGAGAACGCACCTCTGCGCTGCTTGATATTCGACTCGTACTTTAACAGTTACCTCGGCGTCGTTGTTTATGTGAGAGTAATTGAGGGGACACTGCGCCCGGGTGATCGCATAAAGATGATGAGCACGGGGCAGGAGTTCGACGTCGTAGAAGTCGGGTACATGAAGCCGCTGGGGCTTACTAAGGCTGAATATCTTGCCGCAGGGGACGTCGGTTATATAACAGCGAGCATCAAAGCTGTTGCAGATACTCGCGTCGGCGATACAATAACGACAGCAGAAGGAGGGGCAACAGAACCGTTGCCCGGCTTTAAAGCGTCGGTGCCGATGGTATACGCCGGAATTTATCCCGTAGACGGCGCCCGCTATGGCGATTTACGTGATGCGCTTGAAAAGCTGCAGCTCAATGATGCAGCGCTGCACTTTGAGCCGGAAACATCGGCTGCTCTTGGCTTCGGCTTCCGTTGCGGATTTCTTGGCCTTCTCCATATGGAGATAATAGAGGAAAGGCTTGAGCGCGAGTTCGGGCTTGACCTTATCACAACGGCGCCAAGCGTTATTTATGAGATTAAAAAGCGCGACGGGAGCATTGTCCGAATCGACAACCCGACGAATTACCCGCCGCCGGATGAAATTGAGGTTGCCCGCGAGCCTATTGTGCGTGCAAGCATAATTACGCCGACAGAACACATTGGCGGGATAATGGATCTTTGCACCGATCGCCGTGGTATCTTCCACGATATGAAGTATATTGATGCGACGCGAGTTGAGCTTCATTATAGCCTGCCGCTCAATGAGATTATATATGACTTTTTCGATGCGCTTAAGAGCCGGAGCCGCGGTTATGCGTCGCTTGACTATGAGATGGAAGGCTATGCAGACAGCAAGCTTGTCAAACTCGACATTCTTTTGAACGGAGACCCGGTGGATGCTTTGACATTCATTGTCCACGAGGAGAAAGCATACGCACGCGCGCGTAAAATAGTCGTTAAATTAAAGGAAAACATACCGCGTCAGCTTTTTGAGATTCCTGTTCAGGCTGCAATCGGCTCGCGTGTCATTGCCCGTGAGACTGTAAAGGCGCTTAGGAAGGATGTTCTTGCAAAATGCTACGGCGGTGACATAACGCGAAAGAAGAAGCTTCTTGAAAAGCAGAAAGAAGGCAAGAAGAGAATGCGCCGGTTCGGTACTGTTGAGGTTTCACCGGAAGCGTTTATGGCAGTCCTCAAGCTTGACGATGAATAGAATAAGCAAATAAAAGAATCAGCTTAAAGTTAAGCTGGTAAGTTAATACGGTTGATACAATAATAAGGCAAGGTATGCCTTATATTGTGTGATATTATTAAGTTTTAAATCTATAAATGTGGAAGGGATTATAATTATGTTCATGATAAAGCGGGGGCATGGAAAGCGCCTCGGAATATATGTTCATATCCCTTTCTGCGCCTCAAAATGCTCGTACTGTGACTTTTATTCATATGTACCGAAATCGGCAGGTGTATATTCGAAATACATCGACACACTTATCCGGCACATGGAAAGTTACAAGGCGGCTTGTGCCGATTATTCCCCTGACACCGTCTATATCGGTGGCGGAACGCCGACCGTCCTGCCGCCTGAAGATTTTCTGCGCCTTATAAAAGCCATTAAACATAATTTTCACCTGCAGAAGTACCCTGAGTTTACGGTTGAAGCAAACCCTAAAACTGTTGACTTTGAAACGCTTACGCGTTACCGTCGTGCTGGCGTAAACAGGTTGAGCATGGGGCTTCAGTCGGCGAATAAAGCAGAGCTTGAAGCGCTCGGGCGCATACACACGCCCGCTGATTTTGAGGAAAGTTTCCGTGCCGCACGCGAGGCGAAGATAACGAATATAAATATTGATCTGATGTACGGCATCCCGTACCAGACATACAGATCATTCATGAATTCTCTGCAATTCGCCCTTCGGTTAAAACCGGAGCATATATCAATATACGGGCTAAAGCTTGAACAAGGAACCCCGCTTGCCGCATCTGTGGCAAGCGGAGCTTACCCCATGCCAAGCGATGAGATGCAGTTTGCCATGTATCGCGATGCTATCGACATCCTTGCTAAAAACGGGTATGTTCAATATGAGATAAGCAATTTTGCCCGTCCCGGATTTGAGTGCCGCCATAATATAAAGTATTGGCGCTGCGATGAGTACCTCGGATTTGGTCCGGGTGCGCATTCGTACTTCAACGGATATCGTTTTTCGTTTAAACGGAGCATATCTTCGTATATGCGTGGTGTCAACTACGTATCAAAAGAAGAAATGACCGACGAAAACGAAATCATTCCACTGCGTGAGCGCGTCGGTGAATATATAATGCTGCGCATGCGAATGACGAGCGGCGTCGATTCGCGCGAGTTCTTCCGTCTGTTCGGTAAAGATTTCACACGTACCTATGGCAAAAAGCTCGAAAGATTTGTTCCCGGCGGATACGTTAAAGTTGAGAATGGTGTATACAGCTTCACACCTGCCGGAATGTTTGTATCAAATTATATCCTCTCCGAAGTTTTGAGTTTCAACGCTGACGGCACATTTATGCTTGAGTAAGTGGTTAAATTTGAAATGCCACGCTTTTGTAAAGCGTCGACAGCGGGAGATTTTAATCAAAATAACACAAAGAATTAAGTCAGGCAAACAAAAAGCCTGACTTTTTTATAGTTTTACCGGTGTTTTTTTCGCAGAAGGTTGATGTTGAAGCAGAAGTGATGCTTCTGACTGATGATAAAGGAAGATTATGGGACTAAATTTTAATTAATTTGTTGTTGATGATAAATAAACTGATTATTCTGCCGCAATGAGGGCATTTTAATATAAGAGAATTAGTCAAAACTGCGTGCATAATAAGAGGTGTCATCTTTATTTTGCGGGCAGATGATGAAAAAGTAGCAAAAACGCAAAAAATTTTTCAGTTAGCTATTGACAACTCGTAAGTTCAGTGATACTATAACAATAACGATAATGATTACTATTAAGGATTAGACATGGTAAAGAGATATAGTGCTAAAAGAAACATGATCCGGGAAGCTCTCCTTGAGCTCGATCATCCGACGGCGTCGGATGTTTATGATTATATCCGCAAGGAGTATCCGAATATCAGTCTTGGTACCGTATACAGGAACCTAAGCGAAATGGCTGAAGACGGCGAGATTTTGCGTCTTTCGATGTCAAACTCCCCGGACAGGTTCGACTTTAACACAGAAGATCACTACCATGTAGTTTGCACGGAGTGTGGTCATATACTCGACACCGGAGAGGGGCTTGACGCAAAGCTTTTATCTGACCTTGACCGGGTAGTCGAAGCGTCAACTGGCCTTTTTGTCAAAAGCAGATACTTGCTTTTCTACGGTATCTGCCGCGAGTGTATGAAAAAAGACTCCGGCAAAGAGTAATCATTAATAAAAATTAAATGTATACAGAGGAGGACAAACAAATGGCTCTTATCGGAAAAGAAATAAACGATTTTAAAGTTCAGGCTTTTCACAATGGCGATTTCAAAACAGTTTCAAAGTCAGATATACTCGGAAAATGGTCGGTATTTGTATTTTACCCGGCTGATTTCACATTCGTATGCCCCACAGAGCTTGGCGACCTTGCGGACAATTATGATGAGTTCCAGAAGATCGGTTGCGAAGTTTACTCTGTGTCGACGGATACCCATTTTGTACACAAAGCATGGCATGATACTTCAGATACAATCAAGAAAATCAAGTTCCCGATGCTTGCTGACCCGACAGCTCAGCTTGCAGAGGACTTTGAGGTATATATTCCCGAAGAAGGTCTTGCACTTCGCGGAAGCTTTGTCGTAAATCCGGAGGGCAAGATAGTTGCTTACGAGGTCAACTCAAACAACATCGGACGCGAAGCTTCGGAACTTTTAAGAAAAGTTCAGGCAGCACAGTTTGTTGCCGCACACGGCGATCAGGTTTGCCCTGCAAAGTGGAAGCCGGGCGCCGAAACGCTCAAACCATCTCTTGATTTAATAGGCAAACTATAAACTATAAGGAATATACTATGGGGAAGCTATATGACCTGATAATAATCGGCTCCGGCAGTGCGGGAATGACGGCCGGTATTTACGCCGGGCGCTCAAAGCTGAAAACACTCATCCTTGAAAAAGATGCACCCGGCGGGCAGATTAAAATAACATCGGAGGTCGTCAATTACCCCGGTATTATGCTGACGTCAGGCGAAGAGCTGAGCGCCACAATGCGCCGACAGGCTGAAAACTTTGGTGTTGAATTTACAAAGGCGACTGTTTTATCTGCCGATTTCAGCGGGGATATTAAAAAAATCCACACAACGGTGGGCGATTATGAAGCACTTTCCGTAATAATCGCCACCGGCGCGAAACCGCGTACGCTCGGTTTCAAAGGCGAGGCTGAATACAGAGGACGCGGCATAGGCTACTGTGCAACATGCGACGGCGGATTTTTCGCGGGGAAAGATGTGTTTGTCATTGGCGCGGGGTTTGCTGCTGCGGAAGAGGCAATATACCTTACGCGTTACGCGCGGAAAGTCACCGTCATAGCACGCGAGCCTGAGTTCACCTGCTCAAAATCTATTGCCGAAAAGGTACTGGCACACCCGAAAATCGAAGTCAAGTTCAACACTGAAATTATTGAAGCTGGCGGCGACAGTGTTTTAAAATACGCCCGTTTCATAAACAACAAAACAAACGAAGAGTGGCAATACGACGTTGATGATAAAGACTCAACCTTCGGAATCTTTATATTTGTCGGGTATATACCGGAGAGCGCAGAGTTTAAAGACAGCGTAAAGACGGATGAGTACGGCTATATCATCACGGACGATGAAATGAGGACAAATATCGACGGCGTTTACGCCGCTGGCGATGTCCGCCCGAAGATTCTGCGTCAGCTTGTGACGGCAACAGCCGACGGGGCAATAGCAGCGACATCCGCTGAAAGGTATATAACAGCTATAAAGGAGCGGCTCGGAATCCGGACAGAAGACGAAAATGTAGACGTAGACGGAAAAGGCAATGCTGTTGCGTCGGCGAGCAAAGCAGAAATGAAAGCGACGCAGGGCGCAGAGCAAAAGCAGCCACAAGAGCAAAAAGCAGAAGGGCAGCATTATTTTGACGACAGTCTCAGAGAACAGATAGCATCAGTTCTTGAGCGTTTTGAAAACACTGTCACGCTTGCCGCTGTCCTTGACCCGACACATGAAACTTATGGAGAGCTTGTCTCATTTCTCACTGATTTTTCATCATTGTCGGATAAAATAAAGCTTAAAATGCTCACAAAAGGGGAAGACGAGGAGTTTGAGCGCCGCGTTAACGCAACAATCTTCCCGACCATAGCCGTACTTGCGCCTGACGGAACACCAACCGGTGTCCAGTTCCACGGAATCCCCGGCGGGCACGAGATAAATTCATTTATCATAACGCTTTACAATACGGCAGGACCGGGACAGGCAATTAGCGATGATACTTTGGCGAAAATAGACTCGATTGATAAGCCCGTCAGCTTTAAGGTCGGCGTTACGCTCTCCTGCAATATGTGCCCCGATGTCGTTGTAGGCACTCAGCTCATGGCAATCAAGAACACGAATGTCAGTGCCGAGATGATTGATGTAATGCGTTTTCCGCAGTTTCGGGATAAGTACTCGATAATGAGCGTTCCTGCTATTGTTATAAACGATGAGAAAGTCGTGTTCGGCAAAAAGAGTATTGATGAGCTGATTGAGATTGTGAAAAGCGAATAACAAACAGTAGCTCAGTTCCCTCCGTTTCTCACCATTAAACGATTGATTACAAAAACGCTCACCGAACTTGATGGTGAGCGTTTTTCTGCATTTTAAATTACCCGCAGTTTTTTGTTTCAATGATTGCATCAAAAAACAGGCTTGAATATAAACAGGAATGATGATATATAAGCAAAAAAGGCTTGCGTCTCTTTGCAAGCCTTTTTATATTTCGCTGCTTTTTTAGCAGTACAATTATATTCTCTATTATAAAAACTTTCTTATGAGCGGTATAACACTATTTTAACCTGTTGATTCGTATGCCAAAGCTCAAAATTGCTGCTATCTGGCACGGAACAGCGGCGACGAAGAGCAGCCATATGTTCAGGTGAATTGTCAGTATGTATACAGTCGCGAACACGTCCCATATTAGGGCAGACACAAGCCAAAACCGCTGCATGCGTGTACCCCATATTGAGGCAAAGACAAGCCCTACAATCAAAGAAACAGGAACGGCAAAAAGGAACGTCATCCACTCGACGCGGTTCATTGTATAAAAGACGGTGAAAATGAGTAAGGCGATGAACCATACGCCGGCGAGCGACAAAAGAGTGATGATGATATGGTTACGGCGTCTGTTGGCAGGCGGCAGAGGAATGCTCTCATCCGTTGTATCTGTTATCAGATAATCAACGGTGACACCAAAAAGGTCGGCAATCTGCTTGAGAACAGATATATCGGGAATGCTTTCACCACGTTCCCATTTTGAGACGGCTTTGTCCGAATAGCAAAGACGCTGTGCGAGTTCTGCTTGCGTCAAGTGAGCGGACGTTCTCAGCCGTGCGATATTCTTCGCAACATTTTGTTTGATCTGATCCATAAGACACCCTATTTTATCATAAAAACGGCTATTCTTCTGACGGTAGAGAGGTAAGTGGCGGCAGTAGAGTTGCTTTTTTTATCTCTATGCCCGGTGACATTGGGTTTAGAGATACAAAACACAGGTGTGGGTTGAGTTAAAACACCACATCATGGTAATAATGATATATGAAGTCCGGACTAATTACCACCGCGGCGGGCAATAATAAACAATGATCTATTTGCCCCAGATTATAAAAAGCTGTAAAACAGTGGCATTTAAAAATAGTTATTATATAAGAATACAAGAAGGATGAGTATATGAGCAAGCTTTTTATTATCGGAGATTCTATTATGCGCGGCGTCACCTTTTCGGAGGAACGCGGGCGGTATGTAATCAGCCGCAGAGCAGGCCTTGAGCAGCTCTCACAGCTTGGCTTTGATGTTGTCAACAAAGCAAGAATGGGTTTTACGCTTCGCGACGGCCTTGAGAGGATAAAAGAGATACCGGCATCCGATATGGATGGCGCTGTTGTTATCCTCGGATTTGGCGGAAACGACTGCGATTTTGACTGGTCCTGCGTATCGGAGCACGGCAAAGAGGGCGTCTATTCACCAAAGACACCGGGCGACGAATATGAGATGACTTATTCATCGCTTATTGAGAGCATCCGCGAGCGCGGAGCAGATGTTGCTGTTGCTAACCTTGTGCCGATTGACGCAAATCGCTTTTTCAGTCATATAAGCAAGGATAAAGACAGCGGGCGTATACTTAATTGGCTTGGCGACATATCTATGCTCTACCGCTGGCATGAATATTATAATGCTATGACTGAGCGGGTAGCGAACGAAACAGGCTCGTTGCTCCTTGACATAAGGACGCCATATCTCCGCTCACATGAGTTTTCATCGCTTCTTTCCCGTGACGGAATCCACCCGACGGAAAAGGGGTATTCGATAATCGACGCTGTTATATGCTCGTCGTTTGAAGCTGTATTTTGCCATCAGGGACAGCGGGGCAATATTGCAGTATAATAATTTGTTTATGCGCCGGGTACCTCTGGCTTTTGATGAAAACTATTACATTTATTATAGCATACGTTGAATTCTCTGTCCACACCGGTTTTGCGCGTACATTGACACAAAAGAAGTGCGAGAAAAACATTAAGCGACAATTAAATGACCAGCGGCATATCTTGTAAAAACCGGCTGATGAAAAAATAATAGCAAAAGAAGCGTTGACTTTTCGTCAGACGCTTTTTTTATTAGTCCTTATTGATATAATAGATGCAGGAGAATTATCTTGGCGATATAGAAATATAAAAATGAAAGTCGGAGGGGAATAGAGTTGGTTTACAGCACACTTGACAAATTAAAGGCAAGGACAGCGGAACTGAGACACCGCCGGTATGTGGGCCTTGTGCCGATAGCGCCGCTTGTTGCTTTGGAGGGCGGGCTTGACAGTGACGATGTTTATGCCGACCCGCCAAGTGGCGAGGTTAATGCAGATAAAACAATGTCGCTGTCGCTATATGACGTCATCACAGGGTACGACAGATACATATGGATGAAGAAAACAGTCACAGTACCACAAAAGAAGGACGGCTGTCGCCCGATTGGAATTTTTAATTTTAACGACGGCGGCGGATTTGAAGGGGTTTTATACGTAGACGGTAAGCCATATCAGGGGATTGATTCAAACCACACGGAGGTGCTCCTTGATGAATTTGCCGGACAAGAAATTGAGCTTACCATTCTTCTTTGGAGCGGTGTTAACGGCAGCGGCGACAAAACTCCGCGCAGGCAAAAGGTAAACAGCGCTCACGTCGGTTATTTGTCGGTTGATACAGATGAGTACTATTATCTTGCTCGCACTATATGCGAATCCGCTGATGTGATGCCACACGGAAGCGCCGAGCGCTACGCGACACTTCGCGCACTCGACGAGTCAATGTTGCTTGTTGATTGGAGCGATAATGAAGACGAGTTCTACGCATCTGTGAAAGCGGCGCTTGCATCCCTGAAAGTTTCGCTATTACGGATGGAGAAGCATAGTGCTGTTACAATAGCTGGTGTCGGGCATACGCATATCGACGTTGCGTGGCTCTGGCGCTTAAAGCATACACGTGAAAAGGCTATCCGCTCCTTTGCAACAGCCCTCCGCTTAATGGAAGAATTCCCCGAGTTTATTTTCCTGCAAAGCCAGCCGCAGCTTTATAAATATATCAAAAACGACTGCCCTTACATATACGAAAAAATAAAAAAGCGCGTGAGTGAGGGAAGATGGGAAGCGGACGGCGCCATGTGGCTTGAAGCTGACTGCAATATTTCATCGGGAGAAGCGCTCGCAAGGCAGTTTTTATACGGCATACGGTTTTTTGAAGAGGAGTTTGGTGTTCGCTGCCGTCATCTTTGGCTGCCTGACGCTTTCGGTTACAGCTGGGCGCTGCCGCAGCTTATGAAACAGTGCGGAATAAAGACGTTTATGACGACAAAGATAAGCTGGAATGAGGTCAACAGGATGCCACACAACATCTTCCGCTGGCGCGGCATAGACGGCACGGAAGTTTTAACGTATTTTATTACAACGCCGACGAGAGGGTCTTATGAAACGGCTACATATAACGGCTATATGGATCCGTATTCAGCCGTCGGCGCGTGGGAGTGTTTCCGCGATAAGGAAATAACGAACCGCGTGCTTATATCATACGGCTATGGCGATGGCGGCGGAGGCGTCAACCGCGATATGCTTATGCTGCGCAGGGCAATGGATATGATGCCGGGCTTGCCGAATGTTAAAACGGAGAAAGCAGGCGAATTTTTCGAGTATATTCACCGTGATGCAAAGGCAGCGGGCGATCGCGTTGCCGTCTGGGATGGCGAGCTATATCTTGAGTTCCACCGCGGAACATACACAACACAGGCAAAGAATAAGAAAAACAACAGAAAAGCTGAGTTTCAGCTTTTTCGCGCAGAGGCGATATCGTCGCTTGCATCAATTATAAAACCGGACTTTAAATACCCGAAGGATAAAATTGACCTTTGCTGGGAGACGACGCTTCGCAATCAGTTCCACGACATACTCCCCGGCTCGTCAATCCGTGAGGTGTACGAGGATTCGGAGAAGGAATATAAAGAAGTCTTTGACACACTTGACGCAGTTGAAGGGGAAGTAACAGAGGTGCTTACAAATCAAAAGGCAGGCACATATACGATATTTGAGCCATCCCCGTACTGCGCGGAGCGCATAATTCGACTGCCGTATAACAGCGGCGACACATATTTCAGCGCAGACGGCTCGCCACTTCCGGTGCAGGTGACGGATGACGGGATGTATGCCGATGTTTTAGTAAAAACAGAGCCGCTTTCGCTCTCGTGCGTCACAAAAGCCCCCGCCGACACACAAAATAACGTAATTGAGCAAGGTGTCATATCTACTTTTTCTTTCGACAGTGACTCAAAAACACTTGTAACACCGCACTATATCATAAAATGGGATGAAAACAACGCTCTTGTCTCCATTTACGACCGTGACAATGAAAGAGAAGTATTAGCGCCGGGCGAGCGCGGAAATATTCTTGAAATATACGAGGATAAGCCGCTTCAATATGACGCATGGAATATTGACGTGTTCTACTCCGAGAAGAAAAAAGAAGCAATAGCAACAAAAAAGCCGCGCATTGTGTCATCTGGTGAGCTTTATGCCGTCGTTCGTTTTGAAAGCACCTCAGATAGCGGGAAATCAACAATCACACAGGACATGAAAGTCTACAAAGACAGCCGCACGATTGACTTTAAAACCCGCGTTGACTGGCATGAGGAACACCGCCTTCTCAAAGCAGCGTTTTGTGTAGATATCCGCGCGACTGATGCAACGTATGACATCCAGTACGGACATGTGCGTCGTCCGACACATAAAAACACAAGCTGGGATGTCGCACGCTATGAGGTTGTCGGGCATAAGTGGGCGGATGTTTCCGAGGATGGGTACGGCGTCGCTCTTTTAAACGATTGTAAATACGGTTACGGCATATGCGGAAACAAAATGACGCTGTCGCTTCTGCGCTCAAGCAAACACCCGGATCCTGTGGCGGATATGGGCGTGCATGAGTTTACCTATTCACTCCTTCCGCACACGGGGAGCGTTACATCAGAAAGTGCCGGTGTCATTGAAGAAGCAATGGCTTTAAATACTTCTCCATTTGTGAAAGAAGGGGAGCCTTTATTATGCAATGGAGCAAAAAATACGGCACATCTTGTAAAAATCAGCTCGGATCGTGTGTGCGTTGACGCTGTTAAGCTCGCTGAGGATGGCGATGGTTATATAATCCGGCTGCATGAAGCAGGCGGCGGGCACCGCAGAGTCAGCCTGACATCTGATTTTAACATAAAGCAATATGTCGAATGTAACATACTTGAGGAGCCGCTCGGTGATGTTACCGCTGGTGAAAAAATCGAGCTTGCGCTTCGTCCGTTTGAGATAAAAACGCTGCGCGTTTGGTTTTAAAAGTTAATACACAAAAAAGTTAAATAATGCATAGAAATGAGCGCTGGGCACAATATAAAATAAGGAATACAATAAATATTGTGCCCGGTGCACCTTGTTGTTGATAAAATGCTCATTATAATATATAATTGTATTAAGAAAAGTAATGGAAAATATTTGGAGTGACATAGATGTCAGCAAAGGAAGTATTAAAACAAAAATTTTTTAACAGGAAAAACATACAACATTTATTTTACGAGATAGGAACGCTTTTGGCGGGCAGCGCACTATATGCCTCATCGCTGACCGTCTTTCTTTTGCCCTCGCACACGGTAATGGGAGGTATTGCCGGTATAGCGACAACCCTTAATATTTTGTATGGGACTGACGTAGGTATGGTCATCCTTGCGCTTAACGTACCTCTTGTTCTTTGTGCGCTGAAAATGTTCGGGTTCCGCTTCCTTTCCAAAACTATTATTACTATAATAATTTCATCAGCCGCAACGGATCTTTTAACATTTTTGCCTGTCACGCTTAATGATCCGCTACTCTGTGCCCTTATGGGTGGTGCCGTTATGGGCGTTGGCACAGGTGTTATGATGACACGCGGATATAATACCGGCGGCAGTGATCTCGCTGGTGTGATGCTGAGCCATAAATACAAGCGGTTTTCAACAGGGCGGATGATATTGATAATTGACTTTTTTATTATTGTCGGTTCGGCTATTGCGCTTCATAATTACACGGCAATTCTGTATTCACTGATTGCAGCATCATCATACTCATTTGCCTTAGACCTTGTTCTCGACGGTAGCAGGACGGCAAAGTTGACGCTTATCATTTCGGATAAATATGACGTAATATCGGATGCTATTTTCCGTGAGCTTGACCGCGGCGTTACGATTCTGAATGGAATCGGATGGTATTCTCGCATGAATAAAAACGTCATCATGTGTGTCGTCAAGCGTCAGGAACTTTATATTTTAAAAAATATTGTTAAAAAAGCTGATCCTTCGGCGTTTATGATTTTATCTGATGCGAGAGAAGTCATGGGTTACGGTTTCAGCGAGCTTTCATGATATACAAGAAAAATATATAAATGAAAAAATTAGAATTAAACGGACAAATTAGGCACTACGGGCATAAATAATTATCTTGGCAATATATTGAATTGTGCTGCAAGATATGTTATATTGGTATCATAGTGAATAAAATGCAAGGAGAATAATCGGAATTTATGTCGACACTTCGCGGAGCATGTATAATAGCACAGTCTGGCGGGCCGACCGCAGTAATCAACGCGAGTACGTATGGCGCCATAATAACCGCAATGAAGCGCAGGGAGATAACGCGGGTATTAGGAGCTCAGAACGGTATTCGTGGAATTCTTGACGATAATTTGATCGACCTCGACAAAGAAGAGCCATACGAGCTTGAGCTTTTAAAGTATACTCCCTCAAGTGCCCTCGGCTCATGCCGTTATAAGCTGAAGGATCCGGCCGAGGACGATTCTGATTATAAGCGCATCCTTGAAATTTTCATGAAATATGATGTCCGCTATTTCTTCTATAATGGCGGAAACGATAGCATGGACACATGCAATAAAATATCGAAATATTGTCTTGAGCACGGCTATGAATGCCGTGTTATGGGAATACCTAAAACAATAGATAATGACCTTGCTGAAACCGACCATTGTCCTGGCTACGGTTCCGCTGCAAAGTACATAGCCACCTCAATTATGGAGGTTTACAAGGACACTCATGTATATGACATCGGTACGATAACGGTATTTGAGGTTATGGGGCGCAACGCCGGGTGGCTCGCTGCAGCCTCGGCGCTTGCTGCACTCAAAGGTTGCGGTCCCGACTTAATATACCTGCCTGAAGTACCGTTTGACTTCGACAGATTCTACGAAAGGCTTGATTATTGCTACAAAAGAAATCACAACTGCGTTGTAGTTGTTTCAGAAGGCATACGCGATAAAGACGGGCGTTATATAGCAGAATATGCCTCAACGCTTGCGCAGCAGAAGGATAGCTTCGGCCACGCGCAGATGGGAGGACTTGCTGCATATATAGCAGACCTCGTCAAAAAGCATACAGGCGCTAAAGTTCGCGGCATAGAGCTGTCGCTTCTCCAGCGCTGCGCTGCTCACTGCGCATCGCAAACTGATATTGACGAGAGCTTTCATGCAGGGCGTGCGGCCGTTGAATATGCTGTTGAAGGCTTCACGGATAAAATGGTCGGATTCCAGCGTATTTACAGCCACGACGGTCAATACCGCTGTGATATAAAGCTCATTGATCTTGAAAAAGTTGCAAATAAGGAGAAGTTTTTACCTGTCGACTGGATAAACGTAACCGGTGACGGCGTAAATGAAAAATTCATCGACTACGCTCTTCCGCTCATAAAAGGTACGGTCAACATCCCGACGGACGATGGCCTGCCGCGTTATGCAAAGCTGAGAAGAATCAAAGCTACGGTTTAAATTATATAATTCAAATTTAAGTAAACAGCAGTCTCAGAGGGTGACGGAAGCATCCTCTGGGGCTGCCTTTTTTTATGAATATAGCGCGGCACCGTATATTTTTACCCCACTCGACGCAGAGCTAACAGAGTGGTATAATTAAAATATAAAGTGATGTGTTTTACATCAGGGGAGGTTCATTTTGCGGCGGACAGCATTTGATCTTGGAAAAACATTTACAATCACAATAGTCATGCTGATATTGCCTTTTATCGTGGGAATTATCAATATCGGTACTGTTGTCGATTATAAGCTTGGTGTTGCAACATTTAAGCACGCAGCGCCGACATTTATATTTTTTGCCGCATGGGCTTTTATGCTTTATAAATCACGTTCTCAGTTGATTCCGCTTTTTATTTCGCTTTTATACTGGGGCATTTGCTCGGTCGGTGCTGCATATATCGCAAATGTAACCTTCTCTTTATCTTCCGCCAACTCATCGGAAGCAGCAAATAAAGGCATTATATCGGTATTTGACAACATCCTCTTGCCTGTTTACGGTCACTGCGTTTTCTTTGATGAGCCTGATAGAGCTTTTTATTACTCATGTTCAGTTATCAGCGCCCTTTTTACCGCAGCTTCTGTATATCTTATCGTGCGATGGTTTGTTATATACTCAAAAGAGAAGCGAATGGGCATTGTATATAATAGACACGGGGAGCTTGTTAAATAAAAAAAGCATATAGTATGGTCAAAACGGTGAAAATAAGCGTAGAGAATATATAAAAATACATTTGCCGCAAAATTTTCACTGTCGGAATGAGGAGGTGACCGTATAATGAAAGTGAACGAGAAAAAAAGCGAAGGTGCAAACGAAAATTTAAATAAAAGCAATACTGCAGAAGCAAGAAAACCCAAAAAAACAGCGCTAAAAGCGGTCAAAAAAACTGTTGTTGACTGTACGGATTGTCTTTTTTATGATTTTGATGAAGAATGTGAGGAGTACAGTTGCCGCATGATGCTTGATGAGGATGAATATTGGCGGCTGTTGTCAAACGATCGTTATGTTTGCCCATATTACAGAAAGTACGACGAGTATAAAAGCGTTCGTATGCAAAACTGATATAAAAAAAAGGGGGAGCCGCGCTGATTTATTATGGCGCGGTGTAAATTGCATTTTATGACCGGTGACGAAATTCTTGCAGCGGCGGCGCAAAAGGGCGCATCCGTTCTCGGCTTTGGTATATCAAACGTACCTCTTACTGATTTTTTACTAAAGCATGGCATAAACGTATGTGTGTATGATTCAAAAAAACGCGAAGAGCAAACAACAGATATCGATTCATATGAAAAGCGCGGTGTGCGCTTTATTTTTGGTGAGGATTACCTGAAAAAGCTTGTTGACGCAAACATCTCTCAGGGGGGGACTGTTCTTTTCCGCACGCCCGGGATGCGTCCTGATTTGCCGGAAATAAAGGAAGCACTGTCGCACGGTGCCATCCTTACAAGCGAGATGGAGCTTTTTTATGAGCTGTGCCCTGCTTATAAAATCGGCATTACAGGAAGCGACGGCAAAACAACTACTACAACGCTTGTTTATGAGCTGCTGCGTGCTATTCTGCCACCTGAAAATACAGTTGCACTTGGCGGTAACATAGGAACGCCGCTTTTACCCCGCCTTGAGGAGCTTGGAGCGGGTGATTATGCCGTCACGGAGCTGTCAAGCTTTCAGCTTATGACGTTTTCACGTGCGCCGGAGACAGCGATAATCGTCAACATATCGCCGAACCACTTAAATTGGCACAAAGATATGGATGAGTATATAGCGGCAAAGGCAAAAATCCTCGGTCCGGGGTGTAAGAGGGCAATTTTAAACATAGGCGACGAGACAACGAGGGCGCTTGCCGACAAAACAAATGCGGAGGTATTCTGGTTTATCGGAGAGGATGTAACGGGCGGACCTTATGACGGGGTTGACAATATCGTATGTCTCTCCGGTGATGATATTGTTCTGCGCCGCGGTGGTAAGGAGACATTTTTGCTGAAGCGCAGCGCGATAAAAATACCTGGCCGCCATAATATGGAGCATTACATGGCGGCGCTCGCTGCGTTATATGGCCGCTTCCCAACCGAATGCCTTGTCGCCTGCGCCGATAAAGTAGCACGCAGCTTTGGTGGTGTTGCACACAGGCTTGAGCTTGTGCGGGAGGAGAAAATCGAAATTAGCGGCATTGAGAAAAGCATCCGTTATTATAACAGTAGCATTGATTCAACGCCAAGCCGAACAGCTGCGGCGCTTTCCGCCCTGCCTGACTCTAAAATTGTACTTATCTGCGGCGGTTATGATAAACATGTGCCGTACACCCCTCTCACAGAAGCTGTCGCGGCACACAAAGGTGTCGTGGCTGTCGTGCTGACAGGCGCGTCAGCACCGCTGATAAATAGTGCATTTAAAGAAGCAAAAGAGCGGGGGCTTCCGGTACCGGAGATTATCTATGAGCCAGATTTTGACGCTGCTGTACAAAAAGCGTCAACTGTGGCGCGCGAAAAAGATGCTGACACAGTTCTTCTTTCGCCTGCCTGCGCCAGCTTTGATGCGTTCCGGAACTTTGAGGAACGCGGGCAGCGTTTCAGGGATGTAGTGAATAATTTACTCCCTCTCGCATGATAGGTATTGCCTTTTGCAGATATTATCTGTAAAATAACATTGTACTATCATAATTATTTAAGACAGGGAGTATTGTATGAGCGAATCAAATGCCCTTTACAGGGATACTGTGAAATCAAGATTATTGAAATTTGTTATATGGGCTGTCGTATTTACTCTTGTCCGGCTGCTGCTTAACAATGCCATTGGTATGATAATTGACAAAAAATCTGTCATCGCATCGACACAAACATCAATACCGAAAGCGGGAACGGTAGCGGCCGAGTTTTCAAGCGTTCCTTTCCTTGTTGTTCTTGGCGAAGTAGCTGCAAAATGGATATATCCTGTTGCAATGGCTGCTGCCCTTGTCTTTATGGGGTGGAAGCTGGCAGGGTGGATACCGTTTGCTGGTTACGCAGTTGCTTCGAGTGTATATTATTCCGTTGGGGTACAAGACCTTAAAACAGGACTTAACGGGCTTACATACTTCATACTTATCCCTATTGCTGGCATTATCATTGCTCTTGTTATACAGGCTTTATACAATAAATCAAAAGCCGGCAATTATTTTGCTCAGCTTGTTGAGCCGTGCATTGATTCTAAAAAAGGTATTGAACTTGCCAAAGCGGCAGCAGAAGCCGAAGCTGCGGCAAAAGCTGCAGCCGAGGGCGAATCAAAAGCGGCGGATGAAGCTAACGAAGCTGATAGTACAACCACAGGTGCATGAGTTTTTTAAACTAACACTTGTATTACATAGAGATTAAGCAAAAAACGGACTGATGGCAGAATAGCGGTTATCAGCCCGTTTTTTGTGGTCATAATTGGTTTTTTGGTACTGCGGCGGCCAAAGTCATGTTATAATGGAAATAAGTAAGCTGTAAGCACTTTGTTTGTACCATGAGGTTTGTATGACGAAATCAAATGTTAAAAACATCGATGAAATATTGAGGGAGTTGCGTTTTTCGAAAAACGACGCAATTGAGGAGCTATACAGGACATATTATAAAGCTGTTTACGGAATTGCTTTATCCGTTTGCCGCGACAGTGAAAAAAGCAAGGATATCGTACATAACGTAATGATGCGTTTATATACGCTTCCTTCTGACAGACTGCCGTCGTCGGGCGGGATGTCATGGCTTTATACTGTGACAAAAAATGAAGCCCTTCAGTTTTTGCGGAGGGAGAAAAACGAAGAGCCGTTCCCGGAAAATTTCGATATACCGGTGCAGCACACGGAAATAGATGATTTTGTTGATATGGAGCATTTTTACTCGGTCATATCCGGGTTAGGTGAACGTCAGCGGGAAATTGTGACGCTACGGTTTGTGGCAGGATTAACATTCCGGGAAATAGCCGAGCAGCTTGGAATGAAAGCCGGAACCGTCAGATGGCTTTATAGCTCGGCAATAGTAAAGCTTCGCACGAAAATATGTGTTTCGGCTATTATTTCAGCCTTGCTCGGCGTCTCGTTTGCATACAAGCTTTATTCTGATTTATCAATTGACGATGATGAAGTCATTATTACAGGCGAGACATCGGCCAGCGTTAGCGCTGCGTCGATTGTGCTGGGCGCTGTCTTCATAATATCGCTCGTTATTCTATGCTCTTATATCATAAAAGCAGTAAAGTCGCGCAAAACACGCCAAAAAGAAATAAGTGCTTATGAATAAGACCCGCATAGTGAAAATTTGAAATAAAAATTTCTTAAAACCTCAAGCAAAACGGCCTCTTTTATGCATCTATATTACAGCACGGGAAAATGTACGTACGTAATATGAATCTAAACGAGGAGTGAAAGACACATCATGAAAACAAGAGTGAGACTGTTATCAGCACTTATCAGCCTTGTCGTTTTAGCTTCTTTGGTGTTTGCGACGAGTGCGCTCGCCGTCGTAGATGATGACAACAGCGTAGAGGACGATCTTCCCTCCATAACAGAAGTAAAAGACGCATTTTTTGATGTCAGTGAAGATGATTGGTATTATGACAGCGTAGTTTTTGTAACTGAGCGTGGCTATATGACAGCTGAAAACGGCGCTTTCCATCCGGACGAAGCTGTGCTCCGCGGTATGGCGGCGGAGATCATATACCGGCTTGGTGGCACAAGAGCGAAAGGGTATAACCCGTTTTCCGATGTTGCAGAGGACGCATACTATAAAGACGCAGTTTCGTGGGCTTTTGAGACAGGGCTTATATATGGGTATGATTACGATAAGTTCGGGCCGAATGACAACCTGACAAGAGAGCAGATAGCGATGATAATATACCGCTATGCGCAATCATTCGGTGAGGGGTATGTCTGGGGCGATGAATATACTCTTGACTATAATGACGCTGATGAAATTTATACCGGTGCAAAAGCTGCCGTTGCGTGGTTGACGGAAAAGGGGATTATGCTCGGTGATGATAAAGGAAATTTCAATCCGAAGAGCAACGTAACGCGCGCACAGCTTGCGGCTATTGTCAAGCGCTTCGAGGAAACATACACAAAGGCAAGATTTTTCTTTGATTTCGAAGGCGGTGATGATGGCTTCGTACCCGTTTTCGCTGATTATCATGACGACAGCAATAATTATGAGACATACCAGATGGAGCATAAGCATAAGATGGCGCCGGTTGAAGGGGAAGAAAGCAACGCTCTCTTTATCGGTTCAATGAATCGCAGTGACGACATATTTATGGGCTACTGGAAAAAGCTTGAGGGGCTGACGCCTGACACGGAATATAAATTCTGCATATCGTTCCGTATTGGAACAAATGCTATTGCTGGCAGCTTCGGCATTGGCGGAAGCCCGGCAGGTTCTGTTTACGTAAAAGCCGGTGTCGCTTCTGTCGAACCGATAGTTGAGGAAATTTATAAGGGAACATTCAGGTTTGCAAACATTGATAAAGGCGAGCAGGCGACGGACGGCAGAGATGCTGTAGTCGTCGGAGATATGGGTCGCACGGATGGCAAGGAGGACGACAGCTATTCGTGGAAATATTTCAGCCTGACATTTACTGCGACAACTGATGAAAACGGCTGCGCTTACCTTATAATTGGTACAGAATCTGGCTTTGAGGGATTGACCCAGTATTATATCGATAACGTCAATGTTATCTGCAGATAACATATCTGAAGCGATAATAAAAAATTTAAATTTTCCTTTGATTTCCGCTACGGCAGCGATGTTATGGTAAAGAAAAACTGCCGTAAAGTAAAAAACTCATAACTTAGGGAACGTTTTAAAAGAGAAGCGGTAAAACAATAAAAGTGGGGCTTACCTGTAAGCTCCACTTTTATTGTTGCCTGTTACTATAAAAACCCCGCCGGGAGGGGTGTCCATTCCGGCGGGGTATAAAACCGAAGCGGTATTTAATGTGCTGCAGCACTGATGTGCTTCTTATTCAACCTTATAAAGCTCGGCAAGACGCTTGAGATGTTGGTACTTCTCGCGGGAGATGCGCTGAGCTTCTGTGAAGAGCTTTTCTGCGCGTTCCGGGAAGCTCTGGAGCAAGCGGCTGTATCGGGTTTCGCTCTTGATGAATTCGATATAGTCGCCGGTCGGCTCCTTGCTATCAATAATGAGCGGATTCTTGCCTTCAGCCTTAAGAGCAGGATTGAAGCGGAAGAGCTGCCAGTAGCCACATTCAACGGCACGCTTCATCTCAAGCTGGCAGTTCGTCATACCACCCTTGAGACCGTGCATTTCGCAAGGTGCGTAGCCGATTATGAGGGACGGGCCGTCGTAAGCCTCAGCCTCGACAAGAGCCTTAATTGTCTGGTTCATATCGGCGCCCATGGCAATCTGTGCGACATAGACGTAACCGTAGGTCATGGCGATTTCAGCAAGATTCTTCTTGCCTATTGCTTTACCAGCTGCTGCGAACTGTGCGACCTGACCCATCTGAGAAGCTTTGGACGCCTGTCCGCCTGTGTTGGAGTAAACTTCGGTGTCAAATACCATGATGTTGACGTTCTCGCCGGAAGCGATGACATGGTCAAGGCCACCGAAGCCAATGTCGTAAGCCCAACCGTCGCCGCCGAAGATCCAGACGGACTTCTTATTGAGCATATCGGCATTGTCAATTATCTCACGAGCGAGCGTGCAGGCTTCGCACGGGCACTTCTTGCCGTTCTTAATCCATTCGGCTTCCCACTGCGTGCCTGTAAGGTCAACGTCGATGCCATCGCGGCAAGCTGCAAGCAGCTTTTCGGAAGCTGCTACGCACTTCTTCGCGTCTTCCTTAACTTCGAGCCATTCAAGGCAAGCGGCCTTCAGCTCTTCTGTTGCATAATCGATAGCGGAAAGTTTCTTAATCTTCTCCGCAAGAGCTTCACGACGGTAACGCTGTGCAAGGAATATACCGTAACCGTGCTCGGCATTATCTTCAAACAGGGAGTTTGCCCAAGCGGGACCGCGGCCTGTTTCTTTGTTTACTGTGTAAGGTGTTGCCGGTGCGCTGCCACCCCAGATGGATGAGCATCCCGTTGCGTTCGAGATATACATTCTCTCGCCGAAGAGCTGTGTAATCAGGCGGGCGTACGATGTCTCGGCGCATCCTGCGCATGAACCGGAGAACTCAAGCAGCGGCTGCTTGAACTGGCTGCCCTTGACCGTTGTCGGAGCAAAGGGAAGTTCCTTTTCCTTGACGTTGGCAACAGCGTAATCGAAAACAGGCTGCTGATCCAACTGGCTTTCACGCGGCTTCATTTCGAGTGCGCCGACAGGGCACTGTTTTACGCAGAGAGCGCAGCCCATACAATCAAGCGGGCTGATAGCTATTGTAAACTTGAGGTTTTCGCATCCCTTGCCTGTCATCTTCTTGACAAATCTTGTCTGTGCAGGTGCAGCAGCAGCTTCTTCCTCAGTCATTGCAAACGGACGAATCGTTGCATGCGGGCAGACGAAGGCGCACTGGTTGCACTGGATGCACTTTTCATTGTTCCATTCAGGAACATTTACGGCGACGCCGCGTTTCTCGGATGCGGCAGAACCCTGCGGGAATGTACCGTCAACATACTTTTCGAATGCAGAGACGGGGAGCGAGTCACCCTTCATGGAGTTTGTCGGCTTGACGATCTTGTTGACAAACTCATCAAGCTCAGGACGTGCGCTCTTGAAGGCAGGCTTCGGTGCGTCGGGTGTCGCATTCTTCCATGATTCGGGAACATCAACCTTGATGTATGCGTCGCTGCCGGCGTCGATAGCCTTGTAGTTAAGCTCGACCATGGCTTCGCCCTTCTTTATGTAGGACTTGTAAGCCATCTTCTTCATGTATTCAATTGCTTCTTCCTTCGGAAGTATGTTTGCAAGCGAGAAGAAAGCAGACTGGAGAACGGTATTCTTAACCTTCGGGTTGCCGATGCGGTTTGTGGAAATGCCGGTTCCGTCGATGATGTAGAAGTTGATGTTGTTTTCAGCTATATACTTCTTAACCTTTGCGGGAATGTGAGCGTCAAGCTCTTCCGGTTTCCACGGGCAGTCAAGAAGGAATGTTCCGCCCGGTTTGATGTCCTCAACCATGTCATAAAGGTGGAGGTAAGCGCTGTTGTGGCAGGCGACGAAGTCAGCCTTTGTCACATAGTAAGGCGCTTTGATCGGACGATCGCCGAAGCGCAGGTGGGATATAGTTACGCCGCCTGTCTTCTTTGAGTCGTACTGGAAGTAAGCCTGGATATATTTATCGGTGTGGTCACCGATGATTTTAATCGAGTTTTTGTTAGCACTGACAGTACCGTCACCGCCAAGACCCCAGAACTTGCAGGAGATTGTTCCTTTGGGCGTTGTGTCGGGCGCGGGCTTCTCCTCGAGGGATGTGCCTGTAACGTCGTCGACGATACCGATTGTAAAGCCGTTTTTCGGCTCATCAGATGCGAGGTTTTCATATACTGCAAAGATGCTTGAAGGCGGTGTATCTTTGCTTCCGAGACCGTAGCGTCCGCCGACTATCTTTACATCGGAGCCGCTCTGAGCAAGAGCTGTTACAACGTCGAGATAAAGCGGTTCGCCAAGTGAACCCGGCTCCTTCGTACGGTCAAGAACAGCTATCTTCTTAACTGTAGAGGGCAGTACGGAGATGAGCTTGTCAGCGCAGAACGGACGATAGAGACGAACCTTGATAAGACCGACTTTCTCGCCACGTGCCATCATGTAATCAATGACTTCCTCTGCAACGTCGCAGACAGAACCCATAGCGATGATGACGCGGTCTGCATCGGGAGCACCGTAATAGTTGAAGAGTTTATAATCGGTGCCGATCATTTCGTTTATGCGGTTCATGTAATCTTCAACGATAGCAGGGAGAGCATTGTAATACTTATTGGCAGCTTCTCTGTGCTGGAAGAAGATATCGCCGTTTTCGGCTGAACCACGAAGAACCGGATGCTCAGGATTGAGAGCACGGTCACGGAATGCCTTGACAGCGTCAAAATCAACGAGCTGGGCGAGCTGTTCGTTATCCCAAACTTCTATCTTCTGAATTTCATGGCTTGTGCGGAAGCCATCGAAGAAATGAAGGAACGGAACGCGGCCCTTTATAGCGGACAGGTGAGCGACAGCACCAAGATCCATTACTTCCTGCGGGTTTGATGATGCAAGCATTGCAAAACCTGTCTGACGGCAAGCGTAAACGTCACTGTGGTCACCAAAAATATTAAGCGCATGTGAAGCAACTGTACGTGCGGATACATGGAATACACCCGGCAGGAGCTCACCAGCTATCTTATACATGTTCGGGATCATGAGAAGAAGCCCCTGCGAAGCTGTATAAGTAGTTGTAAGCGCACCGGCGTTAAGAGAACCATGTACTGTGCCGGCAGCACCTGCTTCAGACTGCATCTCGATAACCTTTACAGTGTTGCCGAAAATATTCTTACGCCCAGTAGCGCTCCATGTATCAACGAAGTCGGCCATTGGGCTGGACGGCGTAATCGGATAAATGCCTGCGACTTCCGTAAAAGCGTAGCTTACGTGCGCGGCAGCCTGGTTGCCATCCATTGACTCTTTTAATCTTTTAACTGACATTCTTTGGATTTCCTCCCATGATTATATGTTAGACAAAAATACTTTTTATAATATGTTAAAGTGACTATCTTCAACCGTCATATTATAATATCACTTTTTACGAAGAATGTAAACACCGAAACCACAATAGAATTATAGAAATAATAGAAGATTTCACCGAACACCACCGCTAATTTTCGAAAAGTATAACAGTGTTTGAATTATTTATCAACATCGTTGTAGTAAAGTTAATGTTGTGTTAAAATACTATAAATAATATGATACCGAAGGCGGTATTAAACATTTTGCGAGGAGGGGAGCCTGTTGTGATATCAAGCGTATATTGCGCCGGTCTTTATGGAATAAACGGCTTTATTGTAACAGCTGAATGCAGCGCTGTAAAAATGCTGCCGCAATTTGAGATTGTCGGGCTTCCCGATGCCGCCGTACGCGAAGCGAAGGAGCGCGTCCGCGCTGCTGCTGAAAACAGCGGCATACGCTTTCCGGAGCTATCGATTACAGTAAACCTTGCTCCTGCCGACCGCAAAAAAGAAGGTTCTGCCTTTGACCTTGCGATACTGACGGGAATTCTTTTATGTGCCGGTGTAATCCCGCAGATTACAACGGAAGATAAATGCTTTGTCGGCGAGCTATCCTTGACAGGGCGCGTAAGACCCGTGCGCGGTGTTTTATCGATGTGCATAGCGGCGCGCGATGCCGGTATCCGCGAATTTTACACGGCTGAAGAAAACGCAAGCGAAGCTGCCGTCGTATCCGGCATTAATGTATATGGCGTTAAGGATGTTACATCGCTCATTTCCCATTTGCGGGGCGAGGAAAAGTTGTCGCCGGCGGAAAGAGGGAGCACGGAGCCGGTTGTATCGACATTCGCCCCCGACTTTGCTGACGTCAAAGGACAAGCCAAAGCAAAGCGAGCACTTGAAATTGCGGCAGCAGGCGGGCATAATGTACTTTTGATAGGCCCGCCAGGGACGGGAAAATCAATGCTTGCAAAGCGTCTGCCGTCAATTTTACCGCCGCTTTCGTTTGAAGAAGCGCTTGAGGTGACAAAAATATTCTCTGTGTCGGGGCTGTTGCCGGCAGGGAGCGGGCTTATTTGGGAGCGTCCGTTCCGCTCGCCCCATCATACGATGTCGGCACCAAGCCTTGTCGGCGGCGGCAAAAATCCGATGCCGGGAGAAATATCACTTGCACACAACGGTGTTTTGTTTCTTGACGAGCTTCCTGAGTTTAATAAATCCGTTACCGAATCGCTTCGCCAGCCTCTTGAGGATGGACAGGTGACGATAACGCGGGCGAACGGACGGGTAACATATCCGTCGTCGTTTATGCTCGTATGCGCGATGAATCCGTGCCGCTGCGGTTACTTCGGGCATCCGACACATCCATGCACATGCCGGCGCGATGATATAGCAAAGTATTTGTCAAAAATCAGCGGACCGCTTCTTGACCGTATCGACATACAGATTGAGGTTCCGTCGCTCACTTCCTCTGAAATAATGGATAGTGGCGAGCCGGGCGAAACGTCGGCTGAGATAAGGCAGCGCGTAATTAAGGCAAGGGAGTTTGCCGCCCGCCGCGTAAGAGAAGCTGAGCGGGAAGATAGCGACATGGGCGGTGCAATCCCGAGGTGTAATGCAGAGCTGACGCCACGGCAGATAAGGCGTTTTTGCACGCTTGATGAGAGCGGACGGCGTCTTTTGGAGGGCGCTTTTAATCGCATGGGGCTCTCGGCGCGCGGATATGACCGAATACTGCGCGTTGCGCGTACGATAGCCGATCTTGACGAAAGCGAGGTTATTCTTGCCCGTCATGTTGCCGAAGCTGTTCAGCTTCGCTCGCTTGACCGCAAGTATTGGTGAATCCACAGGTGATATTTTACACAGTTCATGATTATTTCACAATACAATCAAAAATCCGTAATAAAGTGTCTAAAATGTTGATATTGAAACACCGGGGCTGTGGAAAACTCGCATGCTACCCCCTTGATTTATCATAAAAAACAGCCTAAATTTCAACACTATCAACAGACAAACCTGTGGAAAACCATCTGATGAATGTTGATGAACTTTGCTGACTTTTTGCTTTCTGTTTTTTGGTGTATTATAATTTGCAATTTAAAAAAGGAGACACCTCCGTAAATGATAAAAACCCTGCACATTTTGAATCCCGTTGCCGGGAAAGGGCGCCTGCCCGACACAAGAACACTTGAGGGAGAGGTGCACATTACAACGCGTCCTGGAGATGCCACCGAATTTCTTGAAGCCCGCCTTTCCGGCGGCGGTTATCACCGCGTTTTTGTGTATGGCGGTGATGGCACGCAAAATGAAGCTGTAAACGGCATCATGCGGGCAGGCGCCGGCAGTCGGACGGTATTGACACCGGTTCCGACGGGCACGGGAAATGACTTTTTCAAGCTTTCTTCAAAAATGGAGGAAGAAACGGCTTGTGATGTCATTCGTTATAACGATAGATATGCGCTCAATGTTTTAAATATCGGTTTTGACAGCGCTGTTGCCGAACGTACGAACAATTTTAAGAAAAACAAAATTATCCCGATTCGCGGGCCTGCAGCTTATATAGTCAGCTGCGGGGTTGAGCTCGTTAAAAAAACAACAGAGCATCTGAAGCTATCGCTTTACGACGAGGCAAACAGGAGGGAAAATATTGAGGACGATTTTCTTTTATGCCTTGTCGCAAACGGACGCTATTATGGCGGCGGCTTTGAAGCGGCACCGGCCGCTGAGCCGAGTGACGGTCTGCTTGACGTCATTATGGTGAAAAACGTTTCCCGCATGACATTTATAAAACTTGTCGGTTTATATAAGCGCGGCGAGCATATCGATAAAAAGACACTGCGTCCGATAGAAAAGCTTCGGGATATTGTAACGTTCCGCCGCGTACCGAAGCTGACGATAGATAATGTACGTCATTTCTGTACCGACGGGGAAATAAATACAGCTAACGGAAGACTTGATATAGAGAGCGTTCCACGCGCTATCCTTGTTTGTGGCGCTGGCGGTCAGATAAAACCGGAAGCCGTGAGAGCTTAGTACGAGTAAAAGGCAAATTACAGTTATATTGAAACAAAAAAGTCGAGTTTTGATAAGCTCGACTTTTGTAATTTAATGCTATTATTTAATAAATCGCGCAATATTCTGGCTTAATAAAAGTAAGTTTAAAAGTCCTCTGACACTGTTATGAGCTGGCGCGTTGCCCATGCTTCCTCAAGTAAAGCGTCAACGTCAACTCTTGCTTCCTGTTCAAGCACACGCTCAAGTGTTGGGCGTGTTTTCGGGTGCTGCGGGGTGAATATGGTGCAGCAGTCCTCATATGGCAGGATTGATGTTTCAAAAGCATCGATTTCGCGCGATATTTTGATGATATCTTCTTTATCCATGCCGATACAGGGGCGGAAGACGGGCATACTTGTTGCATCATCTGTGACAACGAGGGCGTCCATCGTCTGGCTTGCAACCTGACCGAGACTTTCGCCTGTGATGAGAGCGCCGGCACCTGCTTCACGCGCTGCGCGCTCGGCAAGGCGCATCATGAAGCGGCGCAGGAGAAGTGTAAAATAACTCTCGTCGCACTTCGCGCGAAGTTCTTCCTGAATGCGCGTGACAGATATAATGCGAACTTTCATCGTGTTGCACCATCCGCATAAAATGCGCGCAAGCGTGAGCACTTTTTCTTTCGCCTGCTCACCGGTATAAGGGAAACTTTCAAAATGGACAGCGTCGACAGTTACGCCGCGGCGCATCATCATAAAACCGGCAACGGGGCTGTCTATGCCCCCCGAAAGGAGCAGCATAGCACGCCCGCCGGTGCCGATTGGCATACCGCCGGCGCCGCGTGTCTGACCTGCGTGTATATAAGCTCCGCGTTCGCGAATTTCTACCCTGACGGTTATGTCCGGGTTGTCAAGGTTAACTTTGATGCCGGGAACCGATGATAAAACGACGCCGCCGACCTCTGCTGCAAGCTCGGGAGATTTAATGGGGAAAGTTTTATCGGCTCGCTTTGCTTCGGCGCGGAAAGTTGCGACGCCACGCAGAAGGGGTGGTAAATATGCGGCTGCTGTGTGGCGGATAGCGTCGATATTTTTTTCGCTAACAGCGGCTTCGCAATATGCCGATATACCAAAGACGCGCGAGACTGAATTTTTCAAGCCTTCAAGGTCGACAACAGCGCCTTCCTTCGGCTCAATGTAAACAGTGCTTTGCGCTGTGTATATGTCAAAGTCTCCATACCGGCGTGCGCGGCGCGTGATATCCTTGAGCATAGCGGATTCAAACGTGCGGCGGTTAGCGCCTTTCAGCGCTACCTCACCATATTTGCAAAGTATAACTTTTTTAATATTGTCGCTCATTTGATGAGAAATCCCTTTCATGGTAGTCTCGCCTATATTATCATAACCGAGACACCTATAAATTTTCGGTGAAACTATTCCATTATAACGGGAAATATATTATAATAAAACAGAATACGCTATAATGCGGCGTAGTGGCCGCAACGATATTATATCGCTGCTGTCCTTTGTTTGCAACCCTGGCTCTTTTTGAATAATTTTGTAAATGCAAAGCTAAAAAACCGCCGTAAGCTCACGCCAAGTTGTCGAAAGGATGTGTCAATTTAAAGATGGAAAAATACGATATTGAAATTGCCGATGTTGCAATGACGGTGAGATCCGACGAAAACGAGGATTTCGTAGGTTATGTCGTCGCTGAAATTGACAATATGATAAAGCAGATAACAGCAAAGAACCCGCGCTGCTCAAAGCTTGAAGCTGCGATCCTTTGCGCTCTCGATTACTGCAGTGAAAAAGTTAAACTCCAGAAAAAAGTGAAAAATCTTGAGGCTCAGGTGGCTCTCTATACTGCTAATGTCAACAGGCTAAAGGCTGAAAACGCAGAGCTACGCGAAAAATTAGATCCGGCAAAGGAAGAAAAGGAACAGTAATACAATAATGAACAAAACAAAAGCTCCGGAGCTGCTCGCGCCCGCAGGTTCACCCGAGGCGCTCAGCGCCGCTGTTGCGGCAAGGGCAGACGCCGTTTATCTTGGCGGCGGCGCTTTCAACGCGAGGATGGGAGCGAAAAATTTTGCGACAGACGAACTTTCCGCCGCCATTTCGCTTTGCCATGCACATGGCGTGCGCGTTTATGCGACGCTTAACACACTTGTGCGCGACCGTGAGCTTTATGATGCCCTCTGCCAAGCCGAGCAGTTTTACCTTGCCGGCGCTGATGCGCTGATCGTTGCCGATTTTGGTCTTTCGCAGCTTCTTCGCCGTTATTTCCCCGACCTGTCGCTTCACGCATCAACACAAGCGGGCGGTCACGGGACTTTGGGAGCCGAATATTTAGCGGCAGCCGGTTTTACGCGCATGGTATGCGCCCGCGAGCTGTCGCTTTCCAATCTGAAGGCGCTCTGCTCGCACTCTCCGATTGAGATTGAGGCGTTTGTTCACGGCGCCCTGTGCGTTTCAGTTTCGGGGCAGTGCCTTATGAGCTCGATGATAGGCGGGCGCAGCGGAAACAGGGGCGAATGTGCGCAGCCATGCCGGCTGCCATACAGCGGCAGCTATCCGTTGTCGCTAAAGGATCTTTGCCTTGCTGCTCATATGACGGAGCTTCTTGATTGTGGCGTCGCTTCTCTCAAAATAGAGGGGCGTATGAGAAGCCCTGGGTATGTTTATGCCGTCACATCAACATACAGACGCCTGATTGACGAGCGCCGCAATGCAACGGAGAGCGAGATTAGCTTTTTGCGCGATGTATTCTCGCGCTCAGGTTTCACCGACGCTTATTTCACAGGTAATGTTTATAAATCCCCCCACCTGATGCTCGGCACGCGGACAGATGCCGATAAATTGGCAACAGCACGGGCAGAGGGAGCAGCATCTCTGCCGCCGGAGCCGGAAAAAATTAAAATTACTGAGATGTCACTCGTTTTACGGCAGGGTGAGAGGTCGCTTCTGACGCTGAAAACAGCGTTTGGCGCGGCAACTGTTGCGGGAGACGTGCCCGAGGTGGCGAAAAACAAGCCGATTACGGCTGAATATGCGATAAAACAGCTCTCAAAGCTCGGCAGCACGCCGTTTACCACAGCGCAAGATACGAAAATTGACATAAAAATAGACCCTGCGATTACTATGTCGGCAGCGTCGCTCAATGATCTTCGCCGGCGGGCAGTTTCAGCCCTGACGACGACGGAGCGAACAGCAAAGGAGCTGCCAGAAATAATACCTGCGCCGGATTTTGGTGCTATGAACCCGGTGCCGGCGGAGCGTCCTGTTATGTCGGCGGCGTTTTTATCGCCAGAGCAGATAACGGATGAAGCAAAGCGGTATTTTGATGAGATATATCTGCCGCTTGGTGTATATGACAAGACGGCGAACGGCTTTATCATGCCGGCAGTCATTTACGATGATGAAAATGAAACTGAAAAAATAAAAGCTCTGATACGCAGTGCCGTTGAAAATGGCGCAAAATACGCGGTAATTTCAAATCACGCGCAACTGCCGCTCGTAGATGGGCTTGAGTTGCGTATAATAGCAAGTTTTCGGTTTAATATAACAAATGCATATGCAGCGAACGCCGCTATATCACGCGGCATATCACGGGTCGAGCTATCGCCTGAGCTTACGCTTTCACAGATGGGTTATATAGCAAAGCACTTTCCGTCGTCAGGGATTGTTTACGGTAGGCTTCCGCTGATGACAACGGAACGGTGCATAATAAGGAGCCTTGACGGAAGATGCGGGGAGTGTGCCGGTGTCCGCTGCCCGAAAAAAGCAAACATCGTCGACAGGACGGGCGCCGCGTTTCCGATTATAGCTGAGGCGCCAGCATCGGCAAAAACAGGACGGTGCCGATCGATTATATATAATAGCGTTCCCATATATATGGGCGACAAAGCCGATAGTCTTGCCGAATGTCACTTTGCTGCTCACTCGTTTTTATTTACTGTTGAAGCACCGGCAGAAGTTGATGAAGTTATCGGCATGTATAAGTCAGGCTCAGCTCCTAAAAATAGCGGTTTTCGGCGTATAAAATAAAGCAAATATTGTACGTTTAGTAGTTGCGCTTGGCGCTGCGCTTGACGCTACTCGCCGCTCGCTTACCTGCCGTGTTTATTACAATGCGTACCGCTAATACTGTATTTACAAAGTTTTTATATTCTTTATCATAAAAAGGATTATTATTTATGGTTGAAAGAAAGAAGCTTCTAATTAAAAAAGTTAATCCGAACGCAATAATTCCCGAATATGCTACAGCAGGAGCCGCGGCGGTTGATTTACGTTATTGCGGTGAAAAAAGCATCACGCTGGCTGTTGGTGAAATTAAATCAATACCGACCGGTATTGCAGTGGCTGTTCCGGAGGGAACGGCGGCTGTTGTTTGCGCGCGCAGCGGACTTGCTTTCAAGCGCGGCATTACACTTGCTAACGGTATAGGTATTATTGATCCTGATTACCGCGGTGAAATCTTTGTCGGACTTAAAAATCACGGATCGGCACTATTTACCGTCCATCCGGGAGACAGGATAGCGCAGATGCTCCTTGTCCCCATATATGCTATTGATCTTATTGAAACAGATGACATTGGCGAGACCGAGCGCGGTGAGCGCGGCTTCGGCTCGACAGGGCTAAAATAAAACGAAAAATGGAAAAAGGAAAAACAGACACTTCTCTACTTGATAAAAAAACACGAGAAATAATACTCGCCTCGCGATCTCCGCGCAGGCGCGATATAATGCAATCTCTCGGGCTGTCTTTTACGGTTGATGTAACAGACGCGGACGAAACAGTGCCGCCCGGTACGCCGCCCGACGAAACTGTACTCATCCTTGCCCGCCGGAAAGCAGAGGCAGCGGCAGTAAAGCATCCGGGCACTGTCGTCATTGGCGCCGATACGATTGTTTATTTACCCGGCGAGGGCAATGACGACGGCGTTATTCTCGGAAAACCTGCAGATGACAACAGCGCACACAAAATGCTGAAGGCTCTATCAGGCAGAACACATATTGTCTATACAGGCGTTGCGGTCGCGGTTGCAGATTATGATATAGGCGCCGGGGCAAACGGTACGATACGCACCGAGTGTGAGTGCATTAAAACCGAAGTAAAAATGAAAAACCTGACGGATGAGGAAATAGACCGCTATATAAAAACAGGGGAACCGGCTGATAAAGCGGGCGCCTATGGTGTCCAGGAAAGAGGCGGTGCTTTTGTCGAGGCGGTATACGGCGATTACTTTGCCGTCGTCGGCCTGCCAAAGGCAGCGCTTTGTCGATTGCTCTCACATTTTGGCGTCGATGTTATATAATAAAGTCAGAAAAAGCGTGGCGCTTTTATCAAGATAATGAATTTGACAATGATAAAGAGCCAGGCTTGATGTAGTATTCACATTTATAAGTGCGAGTAAAATTAAAATAGTTTTTCACACATCGAACGAAGTTTTGATGTTTAAGCCGGGTTATAAAAGGGACAAGGCTCATTTTAGGTATAAATTTAAAACAAAAGCAAAAACAATTAATTAAAACGAAAGGGTGCGGGGGACCGCTATATAAGCTAAATGTCGAGAAGCATAGGGATAGACTTAGGCACGGCGAATACGCTCGTATATGTCAAAGGAAAAGGTATAGTGCTTCGCGAGCCATCCGTTGTTGCGATAGAAGCGAAAAGCGGAAAAGTAGTTGCAGTAGGCTCTGATGCGAAGCTTATGCTTGGGCGTACGCCAGGATCGATAACTGCTATGCGGCCGCTCAAGGATGGCGTCATAGCCGAATTCGACGTGACAGCGGCGATGCTGCACCAATTTTTCAAAAAAGTATCAGGCAACACGATGTTGACGCGTCCGCGCGTCATCATATGCATACCATATGGTGTTACGGAAGTTGAGAAGCGGGCCGTTGAGGATGCGACGCTTGAAGCGGGAGCGCAGAGCGTAGCTTTAATTGAGGAGCCGATAGCTGCGGCGATAGGATCGGGTTTAAAAATCGGCGGTGCGCGCGGCCATATGATATGCGATATCGGTGGTGGTACAACTGAGGTTGCCGTCATAAGTCTTGGCGGCATTGTTTTATCGACATCGCTCCGTATAGCGGGCGATGAGATGGATGAAGCCATTGTCGGTTACATGCGCCGCAAGTTCAATGTGCTCATCGGAGATTCAACGGCGGAGCTTTTAAAGAAAAATATAGGCTCAATACATCCGACTGCCGACCGTGGCGAGATGGCAGTGCGCGGGCGCAACCTGCTCAGCGGGCTTCCAACAACAATTACGATAAATTCGGCAAACATACGCGAGGCCATAACGGAGCCGGTCTCGCATATCATAGATGCGCTACGCACGACGCTTGAAAACACGCCGCCTGAGCTGTCAGGCGACATATATGACAACGGCATAATGCTTGCGGGCGGCGGGGCGCTGCTCGCGGGACTTGATGTTTTATTGTCCAGCGTTACAGGCATACGCATTTTACGTGCGAAGTATCCTCTTGACGCTGTCGCTATCGGAATCGGACGCGTCATAGAGGCTGAGGACAAGTATCCTGGCGCTGTCATGTTCAGATCGCGCTAACATTTTGTTTTGTTAAAATGGTCGGCGGGCGCGTCGGAAGGCGAGGTATACTCGGGTGAAGTTAATTAAAAGCAAATTTTTCATCATAATGCTTTGTATTGCTCTGGCTCTCGTAATCGTGCCGTCGGTATTGACACTGATGGGCCTTTCAAGCTATGTTCGCAGTGCTGTTGCGACTTTGCTTACGCCGGCGCAAAGCCTTATGATGAAAGTAACGAACGCTATTGATGGTTTTACTGATTACTTTACTGAGTTTGACCGTTTAAAAGCTGAAAACGAAGCACTCAAGCGTGAGCTTGCCGAATATAAAAATAAGTTTTACGAAATCGACAATATTCTTAAGACAAACGAGTGGCTTTACGAATACCTCGAATTAAAGCGTGAACATACGGAATTTAAACTTATTGATGCCGATATTGTCGGGCGTGAAGTTGGAAACTACATGACGGTTTTTACGCTCAATGTCGGTACTGATAAAGGTGTAACGGCGGATATGCCGGTCATCACGTCAGACGGAATTGTCGGTTACATTGCTGAAGCCGGTCCGAACTGGAGCAAGGTTTTAACGATTATCGAATCAGCGTCCGCCGTTGGTGCTTATGTCGAACGCACGGGCGAGCTTGGGCTTGTCGAAGGCTCGTTTGACCTGCGCGGAACAGGGCTTTGTAAACTGACGTATCTCGCAACCGATTCTGATGTGAAAGTAGGTGACCGCGTTTTATCAAGCGGTCTTGGCAGCATTTATCCGCGCGGACTTGTTGTTGGTATTGTAGAGTCCATCGAACCCGACCAATTCAGCCGCACCGTGACAGCTTATGTGCGTCCCACGGCAAATCTTGAAGATTTGACGCGCGTTATGGTAATAAAATCATATGAAACATATGCCGAATAACAACAATCCAAAAGAAAAAGGCGCCGCTTTGAAAAAAGAGCGTGAACAGGTGCGGGTAAAAACAAAAACGCACAATAGTAGTGATAGCGAGAAAGTGCCGCTTTTAGCGCGCACGGCTGATTTTGCAAAGCGTCTTTTTCACTATATTTTCCCGCGGGCGGGCGTTATTGTAGTTGGGGAAAAATTCAAGGGTGGCATTACAGGCGGTATTGTTGCAAAGTACGTTGCATATACACTGCTTACGGTTTTTATTGCTCTTCTCCAAACGACGTTTTTCAGCCGCTTTCGCCCGTTTTCATCGTCGCCTGACATTTTAATATTGACAGTCGCGACAATCGGCTTTTACGACAACGAAAAATCAGCCGCTATATTAGGCGCTTTTCTCGGTTTTATCGCAGGCGCTGTTGGCGGGACGGGCATATCGCTGCTCCCTTTAATTTACATGCTCGTCGGATATTTTGCAGGTCTTTTCGCCAGTGAATATTACAAGCGCGGAATTTTGCTTTATGCAATTTATGTTGTGGGTTGTTGTGTCATACGGTTTTTTACGACATCAATATATATAGCATTTATGTGGCAGTCAGTGGACATCATTGACGCCATGAAAGGTGTACTTATCCCGGAATTTTTATCAACAGCCGTCGTATCACCACTACCGGCTTTGCTTCTGTTGCCGGTATATAAATTATCGAAGCCTAAAGATGAAAAACCAAAGTAAAAAGATTAGAAAAGCAAAGAAAAACCCAAATGCTAAAAGCGGGCGTCACACAGCGCGCATCTTGGCTATTGCGGCTTTTTTTGTTTTTGTTTCGCTTATATTTATAGCCCGGTTAATCAACATACAGATAGCCGGGCGAGATTTCTATGTGTTTGTTGACTCGACAACGTATGAGCGCACAGTTAAGATTCAAGCGCAGCGTGGCGAGATATTTGACAGAAACGGAACGCCGCTCGTTGTGAATAAGTATACGTACAATATAGCGCTTGACAGCGGTACGCTTCCGATGAAAAATAACGCGAAGCTCAACGCTGCTCTTCTCAATATTTACAGCGCAATTAAGTCGTCGGACGCTACATACAAGCTAAGAGAGATAGCGTTCCCCGGCAAAGGTATGTTCCCGAACTATACGGTGAATGAGGAATTTTTTAAATCAAGCGCCAACTCAGCCCGCCTAAGCCGCCTTCTTTCAAACTTAGGTATTGAAGACATAGGCACAATAATTAAGGGAGAGACATATCCTTATGCGCTTTCGTATTTTGAAAAATTTCTTGCGCCGAACGATGTAATGCGCTCGCTTTATAATTTAAAAATTGCACTTGAAGCCGGCCCGTCGTCAGTTACGCTTGATGATGTTGTAAAAAAGCTTGCGATCAGATACGGTATTATCAATAAAAACGGCGAGCTTTTAAACGATTATGATAATGAGACGGCAGATTTTCTTCTGCGTCTCCGTTATGATATGGAAGCAAACGATTTTTCAGGGCTTAACCCGTATACAATTGCGACGGATGCCGATATAAAGCTTATAACATACCTTGAAGAAGGTTCGCTTCGCGGGTTTACAGTGACAACTACGGCAAACCGCGTTTACCTTGTGCCGGGTGTTGCATCACACATACTCGGACGCACGGGAAAAATCCCTTCAGATAAGGTTGAATATTATACGGAGCAGGGGTATCCGCTTGATGCAATTGTAGGTCGGGACGGCGTCGAGGCTGCATTTGAAAGCTACCTTCACGGTGTTGACGGCACGATGGTTATTGTCGAGGACGAATACGGCAACATCGTTGACCAGTACATCAAAAAAGAGCCTATTGCCGGATGTGACGTATACCTGACAATCGATATAGGGCTACAGGCTGCGGCGGAGAAGGCGCTAAAAGACAATATTGAATATATTCACAAACAAGCAGAGCTGACTGAAGGAGATCTTGACGGGGAGGATGCCAAAGCCGGTGCCTTAACAGTTATTGATGTTAAGACAGGAGCAGTGCTGGCGCTTGCTTCATATCCAAGCTTTAATCTTGCAACTTACAGCGAGGATTTTGAAAAGTTATCGGCGGACGAAGCAGCCCCTCTTTTCAATCGTGCACTTCAGGGAACGTATCCGCCCGGCTCAACATTTAAACCGGCTGTAGCTGCTGCTGCCCTGTCGGAGGGAATAATAAATGAAAAAACAATTATCAATACAAAGGGCGAATACGAATATTATAAGGACAGTGGCTTTACACCGCGCTGCTGGCTTTACATTTCAACAGGAAAAAGCCACGGACCGATAAACGTATCCGAGGCGATAAAAGTTTCATGTAACTATTTCTTTTATGAAATAGGCCGCCTTTTAACGATTCAGAGAATGAATAAATACTGCCGTGCCTTTGGGCTTGGCGAGAAAACAGGCATTGAGCTTCCCGAATCGACGGGAGTCCTTGCCGGCCCCGATTACCGCGAGGAAAGCGGTCTTGACCCGTGGAACCCCGGTGATACGCTTGCGGCAGCTATAGGCCAGTCGGACAACCTTTTCTCGCCGCTTCAAATTAGCGTTTATATGTCGGCGCTTATAAACTGCGGTGAGCGCCGCAGTGCTCACATCCTCGGCAGCGTGAGAAAATACGGTACAAACGAAATCGTATACGAGGCGGAGCCAAAGGTGCTGAGCAGCATACAAGTATCGGAGAAAAACGTAAAAGTCATCCTAAACGCGATGCAGACTGTTATTGAGACAGGCACTGTCGCGACACTTTTCGACAACTATCCTATAAAGGTCGGCGGTAAGACAGGAACGGCTCAGGTAAGCAAGAACAAAAGCGACAACGCCGTTTTTGTAGGATTCGCACCGTTCGATGATCCTGAAATTGTCGCTACATGCGTCATTGAGCAGGGAGCAAAAGGAGCATGGGCCGGCGTTGCCGTCCGCGATGTATTTACCCACTATTTTGGTTTTGACTTCTTCAGCGGTGGCGATGAAAACAGTAATGAAGGTGAAAATAATAACAATAATGAAAACACAAACGGCACAACAAATAATGCCGCAGGTTAATAATTGATGGCTGAAAAAAATAAAACGAAAAAAAGAGCATTACAACTCACAAAAGCGGAGAAAATAAGAATTGGTCAAATTGCAACTGATGTTCTCCGCGACCTTTATCCTGACGCCGTATGCTCTCTTGATAGCAGCGGTGATCCGTGGCGGCTTCTTATAATGGCTCGCCTTTCAGCGCAATGCACGGACGCACGTGTAAACGAAGTCTCACGCGAGCTTTTCAGCCGTTTTCCGACACCAGAAGCGCTCGCGGCAGGCGAGCTTGATGAAATCGAGCGCATTATTAAGCCGTGCGGGCTTTATCGTGTAAAGGCAAAAAACATACGCGATGAAAGCGCTATGCTTGTAGAGCGCTTTGGCGGAGTTATGCCGAATACGATGGAGGAGCTGCTTTCATTCCCGGGTGTCGGACGTAAAATTGCAAATCTCATACTTGGGGATGTCTACGGAATACCGGGAATTGTTGCTGACACGCACTGTATTCGCATATGCGGGCGGCTGGGGTTTTATGAAGAAACCCTTCGCGATCCCGTGCGAGTAGAGCGGATACTTTCGGAAATAATAAAACCGGAGGAACAGAGCGCTTTCTGCCATAGGATTGTGCTGTTTGGGCGCGACTTTTGCCGCGCGCGTTCCCCGCGCTGTGACGAGTGCCCGCTTTCATTTGTTTGCGCACACATCAAAGCAGCTAAAACTGCTGAAGCATCAAAAGCGGCTGAAGCGGAAAATAAACGCAATATGTCGCAAAAGGCATAAAAATCTGGGAGAAAACGGCGACATACATTGCCGTACGCACTTGACAACGGACGGTGTTTATAATAATATAATAGCATTACGGTGCTGCTGAGCATCGTTACATTATGAAAGGAATACGCGGGCCGCGCTGGTGCCCGCTTATCAAAGAAGATGGAAGAAAATTTTGCTGATGGTTTCTATACGCTGACCGACGAAGAGGGCAACGAAAGCGATTTTGAGCTTATCGGTCAGACAGAGGTCGATGGCGTGACATATATGGCGCTTGTGCCCGTTGATAATGATGAAGAGTACGTCATCTTCCGCGTCGAAGAGGACGAGAATGGCGATGAGATTCTTGTCACAATCGAAGATGACGACGAGTTTGAAAAGGTAGCTGCTATATTCGATGAAGAACTCTTCGAGGACGTCGATTATGATGAAGACGAAGACGAAGAGGATGAAGAGGACGAAGAATAAGAACAAGAATATTATATGATCTGCGGGGGGGGGGGGGGGGTTTAACCTCCCGGAAAACATCTCTTAAGAGAAAACGAAAATAAAATCCCCTCCATATAACCTAAATCGGGGTATAAAGAAAAAAGAGTCAAGAATCACGTTTTCGTGATGCTTGACTTTTTTATTTGTCGATGTTTGTAGTTTTATATTTTGGATGCCCAGTCAAAGACGCCAATAGTATGATAGAAGTTTTGTGTTTACCGCTGTTTTATTAAACTACACACATGTGGTATAGGGTGTTGATTTTACATGTCGCCCATCAAAGCCTTGAGAGCGAAAACCCTCCGTCAATGTAAAAAACACTGCCGGTTGTATAGGTGAAAAGTCCGGATGCGAGGGCATAGACGCATTTTGCAATGTCCTCCGGTTGCCCCATGCGGGCAATCGGCAAAAGCCCGCCTTCAATTTTTTCTTCGTATTTTCCCTTTACCCCGGCTGTCATATCGGTTTCAATGATGCCGGGTCTGATTTCATAAGAATTAATACCATACGGCGCCAGCCTATCGGCAAACAGCTTTGCAGCCATTGAAAGCCCGGCTTTTGATATGCAGTATTCGCCACGGTTGGTGCTTGAAACATCGGCTGATATGCTTGTCACTGTTATAATCATGCGCGGTGCGCCGGATGGCTCATCGGCTATCATGCGTTTTGCTGCATATTGTGATAGAAAAAAAGCGCCGCGGAGGTTTATGCCGAGCACACGGTCAAAACTTTCCTCCGTCATCTCAAGCAGGTCGGCGCGGACAGTCGGCGCAACGCCAGCGTTGTTGACAAGGACATCAAGACGCCCGTAGCGGCGGTAAAACTCGTCAATTATATAGCGCCTGTCGTCGGAGGATGAAATATCGCCCTGTATATACGAACACTTGCTGTTTGCACTCTTCAGCTTTTGCACAAATTCGACAACAGCGGGATTGTCGGGTGAACGTGTGCCGACAGCGGCGACTGTGAAGCCGCGGCTTGCAAGGTAAAGGGAAATACCACTGCCAATTCCCCGAGCACCTCCTGTGACAAGTACATATGATTTTGATTTCAAAGAGGAGTTATCATCTATACCGGCAACATTATTTATCATTTTTTCACTATCCTCTCATGCAGTGTTCTTTATAAATCGGCAGATAAAGAGAGTCGCGCACAGGACATCCGGCAGGTGCAATTGCTCTCATAAGCTCGACACATTTTCCGCATGAAATGCACGAGCGCCGGCTGTTAAACTGACCGTTTATCATATCGCAGGCAAAGTCGGGGTAGGCAAACGCCATGCGCCCGAAGCCGACAATGTCGATTTTATCCTCAGATAACGCGCCGGCAGCGGCATACGGAGCAATACTGCGCAGATACGAATATCCGGTTCCGACGTATATCATGCCGGGAACTGCGGCGCGAAGTTCAAAAGCACAGTTGATTAAGCGCGCAACGCCGCAAAGCGGATTCTCCGGCGGCTCATATCCGCCGCTGTCATAGGGGCGGTTCACGTGCGGGTTGTAATAAGGTGTCCCCATACTTACGTTGAAAAGCTTCATACCGAGGTCACGAAGCTCTGCGGCAAGCTGTTTTGCTTCAGTCAGGTCAACGCTTCCGTCGGCGCGTGTGCAAAAGCCATAGGGATACGGCACGCAGTCGGAGATGGACATGCGCGTTGCGACGATAAAGTCACCGCCGCAGGTGGAGATGACATCGCGCACGGTCTCGCGAAGAAGGCGCGTGCGGTTTTCGTAACTTCCGCCGTACCTGCCATCTCTTTGGTAGGCTGAGAGAAGCTCGGACATAAGGTAACGATGGCAGGATTTTATATCAACGCCATCAAAGCCTGCCTTTTTAGCAAGGATTGCAGCATTGACGTATTTCTCTCGGAGGGAGTCGAGATAATCGTCCGTTACGACGGGGTAATCTGCAGGAATGTCGAAATTTTTATTGAAAAGCGGGTTGTGATACGCAATTATTGGCGCCGGCTTGTTCTCAGGCTTTGAAAAACGCCCGGAATGGGTCAGCTGCGCGATTACGGCGGCTCCGTCAGATTTTTTGTGTATATCATCGACAAGACGAGCGTATTCGTCTACGTTATTTTCATGTATCCAGAGCTGATGAGACGACGAGCGCCCCTCGGGGCATACGGAAGTTGCCTCAAACCATATAAGGCCTGCGCCGCCGCGTGCAAAGCGGTCGTAACGCCGCTTTGTAAGCTCGCTCGGCGAGCCGTCGGTGTTGCCGTCAAAGCCCTCCATAGGGTGGATAGCAAGCGAGTTTTTAAGCGTCACACGAGAGGTGAGATTGACAGGGCGTGCAAGGACGGATGTGTCCGTTGAAAGCGGTATGTCAACGCCAAGACGCCCGGATGCGAGCCGCACGTCGTCGATGGTTTTATACGTAAACTTATATTTTTCCGACAATTTTCACTTTCCTCCATCACGCCATTGTTTCAAGCATCTCTTTTGTCACGCGGTACTTGACAGGCTTTCCGGTCGAGAATGATACGAATTCATCGTACATATATTCCGCCATGCGCCAGACTTCGTTGCCGATAGAGCCGGCAATGTGAGGTGAGAGAAAAACATTTTCCATTGAAAGAAGCGGACTGTCGGGCGCTGGCGGCTCGGGATCTGTGACGTCAAGAAGCGCAACACAACTGGGACGCTCGGTGAGCGCGCGGACAAGGTCGGCTTCAACAACCTGCGCACCACGCCCCGTGTTTATAAATGTGGCACCGTCGCGCATGAGCGAGAAAAGGGAATAATTCAGCATGCCGACGGTGGCAGGATTGTTTGCAAGATGGTTTGAGATAACGCAGCACGTTGAGAATATATCGGCAAGCTCCGCTTTTTCGCCGCCAAGCGCGGCGATTTCCTCGGCGGATAAAAAATTATCATAAACAAGAATGCGCACACCTGTGCCGCGGAGCATATCGATAACAAGACGCCCTATCATACCGGCGCCGATGATGCCGACAGCGTCACCAAAAAAGCCTGGAAAACGCACTTTTGATGCGCGGTTTGACCATACCCCGCCACCGTTGTGCAGGCGCTGATAATACCCTTTCATGGAAAGGATGATTTGGGCATATGTAAACTGCGCAACCGGCACAGCGTTTGCTCCCCATGCCGAGAAAACAGCGACGCCGCAGTCTAAAAACTCGCGGGCGAAGCCTTGAACGGACCCGGCGGCATAAAAAACGGCGCGAAGCAAGGGGAAGTAGCGGCGGATTGCGTCCGTGCTAAAGCGAATCATGCCCCATGTAGAAAAGGCATACTCGACGGAGGAAAGCTCATCCTCACGTGTATATATATCTTCTTCTTTTGTGATAGGGTCAATAAAATCAAGAGATTCGCAGAGCTTTTTCATCACGGATTCGCTGTAAACATCCAAAACTGTGCCCATGTTGCGGCATATGAAAACGGCTTTCGGCTTTTTCGTACTCATTTTGTATATGCTCCGTTATTATGCTTATTTGCTTACAGATACACTATCAATCAAAGCGCGAAGTGTCGCCGCGTCACGGAGGAGATCAGCTTCACACTCGATGGGAAGAAACTCAAGCATCAAATCAATGGCTCGTCCCTCGCCTGCAAGTATGTCGAGATAAGCGCTCCATTCACGGCTCATGTCCGATAATGGGAATTTATCATTTCCACGCCATGCGAAAACGTGTACGGAGTCGACAAGGTGGGCGACACGGCGCAGGGCAGCGACGTTATACTCAAAGCTCTCGAATTGATTCGGCTGCCAGTGCAGGTATACGTTATCAGCCCCCGCATCATCGAGAAGGCGCAGAGCGCTGTCGGCATTGTCCGTAAGCGTGCCGCCGTGATATTCAAGCGTTATGCCGACGCCACGCTTTGCGGCAGTTTCGGCATCGGCGCGAAGCCGACGGGCGACAGACGCGCGGTAGTTATCGTCAGCATCGGCGGACGAACGGACCCCCGCCCATACCCTGATAAGCCTGCAACCAAGAGCGCAGGCTGTGTCAAGAACGTCGCTAAACCCTTCGCCACTCTCCGGCAAGCGGTAATATGAGCCGTAGCAGCGGCAAGCTATACTGGCTGTGCGGCAAAGAGCCAAAGCATTCTCCGCCGCTTCTATGTTGCCGTGCGGAACGTGTATATCGCCGCCCCATTCAATCACCCAAAGACTGGCTTTCTCGGAAAGGGATACGATGCTTTTAATATCAAGAGATCTGAATGTCACCGAAACAATGCCGGGGTTAAAAACTGTTTGCGACATATTATTCACCATATATAAAGGCACAAAAACGGCGCCCTATATCATTTAATCAAGAAAAACTACTTCTCCGGTTCGTGCCGATTTGTAAATAGCCTCAATAATGCGGACACTCTTTATGGCTTCCTCGGGGGGCACCTGCGGTTCGCGGCCGTTTATGACTGCATCTGCCATATCTTCAATGACAGCCTGATGGCCTACGAGGAGCGTAGGATCAGCGCTGCAGGCGCCGCCGTTGCCGGCGCCGTAAAGACGCAGCATTTCTTCTTCCTCTGCTTCTTCATCAGCACTGTCGCGCAGTTTCCATGTGCGGAGAACATCGGCGTCAGCTTCGATTGTGCCGCCTGTGCCGTAAATTTGTATGTCCGTTGATATTCCGGGGTAGGCGCATGTTGTGCTGACAAATGTAGCAGCAGCACCGTTTTTGAACGTGATGACGGATGCTGTCATATCCTCTGTTTCGATGTCGTGAGCATAAATGCCCATGACGGAGCGGACGGATGCAACCTCGCCCATAAGCCAGCGCATCAGGTCAATTGTGTGAATGGCCTGATTCATAAGCGAGCCGCCGCCGTCCATATCCCATGTCCCGTGCCAGCCGTTATCATAATAGCTCTGTTCACGGAACCACTTGACAGCAAAATTTCCGAGGATAAGGCGCCCGAGACGACCTGAATCAATTGCCTTTTTAATTGGTGCCATGCAGGCGTTGTATCTGTTCTGGTGGACGACGCCGACACGCACGCCGTATTTATCGCGAGCTTCAATTACGCGGCGGGCGGACATTTCCGTTATATCAATTGGCTTTTCTATGAGTACGTGTTTTCCGGCCGCCATCGCGCGGACGGCAAAGTCGGCGTGCATACCACTTGGCAGGCAAATGCTGACTATATCAACGCCGGGATCGGCGAGCATTTCATCAAAGCTTTCGTATGTATGCACAAAGGGATATTTTTTCTTTGCCTTATGGAGCTTTTCAGGTATGATGTCGCATACGGCAACAAGAGTAGAGATCTTTGATGCTGCCGCAGCATCCATGTGGGCGCGACCTATTCCGAGACCAACTATACCAAAGCCCGGTTTATGTTGTGCTTCCACGTCGTTTCCTTCTTTCGATAGTTTTATTTAGTATTTTTCAATATCAATTTTGCTTACGCTGTCGATACGCTCCCCGCCCATAAAAATAGAAGCGATTGCTTCAAAATCCTCTGTTTTATCGCTGACGTAACAGTGAACGGAGCCACCCTCGGGGTTTTTCGTCTTAATTTCTCCGGAGGTGATGCGCGCAGCAAGATCATCAGCCGCCGCACGCCCGCTGCTGATGAGAGTAATGCCGGGCAGCGCCGCCGATATAGCCCAGCTTATTATCGGATAGTGAGTGCAGCCGAGTATTAGCGTATCAATGCCGGAAGCGGCAAGCGGCGACAGGTAGCGGCGAGCAGCGGCGAGCGTTATTTCATCGCCCGGTGTGATAAAACCGCCCTCAACAAGCGGTACGAAAAGCGGGCATGCAACGCTGTATATCTCTGGCTCGTGTTTTCCATCAGAATAATTCTTTGCATGAGAGCGGATTGAGCGCTCAAAAGCACCGCTGCCAATAGTGGCGTTTGTACCAATTACGCCAATGCGACCATTTTTTGTTGCCCGCAGGGCAGCTTTGGCAGCACTGTCGATGACACCGAATATCGGCACGTCAAATTCGGCGCTTATTATATCAAGAGCAGTTGAGCTTACAGTTCCGCAGGCAACGAGGACAGCATCAACGCTGTGAGTCATTAAAAATCGCATGTCCTCGCGTGCATATTTTATAATCGTTTCACGCGAACGCGTACCGTATGGCACGCGCCCCGTGTCACCAAAGTAAACAATGTCCTCGTCACGTAAAAGTGAACGCAGCTCTTTGAGGGCTGTGAGCCCTCCAAGACCACTGTCGAAAATTCCAATCATAACCTCTGCCTTTTATTACTACTGCGCCAAAAGCGCAAATTATATTTTGATGATGAAGCAATAAAAACTTTATTGCTCCGTAATATACTATGCAATACGTTTTTCTTAGTAAAGCGGAAAGGCGGAGGTCAGCTCATCGACAGTTTTTATAATGCGCTCGCGCGACCCTTCAAAGTCAGTTGCCGCAAGGTATATAAGCTCGCCGAGAGTTTCCATTTCACGCTCACGCATTCCGCGTGTTGTTACGGCCGGCGTTCCTATGCGGATACCGCTTGTGATGAAGGGCGACTGCGGATCGTTGGGGATTGCGTTTTTATTAACGGTGATGCGGACTTCATCAAGGCGGTGCTCAAAATCCTTGCCTGTGATGCCGAACGGACGAAGGTCGACAAGCATCAGGTGATTGTCGGTGCCGCCGGACACAAGCTTGAAGCCGTGGCGAAGGAGCGAGTCTGCAAGAACCTTTGCGTTTTTAACAATTGCTTTTTGATATTCCTTAAACTGCGGGGTCAGAGCTTCGCCGAAGCAGACAGCCTTGGCGGCAATGATGTGAAGGAGCGGTCCGCCCTGAATTCCCGGGAATATAGCTTTGTCGATTTGTTTTGCAAGCTCATTTTTGCAAAGAATGAGACCGCCGCGTGGACCGCGAAGCGTTTTATGCGTTGTCGACGTGACAACATCGGCAATGCCGACGGGGTTCGGATGAAGCCCGGCGGCGACAAGGCCGGCTATATGAGCCATATCAACCATAAGGTAAGCACCAACGGAGTCGGCAATCTCACGCATACGTGCAAAATCAAGCACGCGGGGATATGCGGATGCGCCCGCGACTATCATACGAGGCTTGCACTTTCGGGCAATCTCTTCCATCTCGTCGTAATCTATATAATGAGTGTCATCGTTGACACCGTAGGGAACAAAATTATAATAAAGTCCCGACAGATTCACGGGGCTTCCGTGTGTCAGATGACCGCCGTGAGCGAGGCTCATGCCCATAACTGTGTCACCCGGTTTGAGAAGAGCAACATATACGGCTGTATTTGCCTGCGAGCCGCTGTGCGGCTGAACGTTTGCATGCTCAGCGCCGAAAAGCTCACATGCGCGGCGGCGGGCTATTTCCTCAACAACGTCAACGCATTCACAGCCGCCGTAATAACGCTTACCGGGGTAACCTTCGGCATATTTGTTTGTAAGGGGCGTCCCTGCAGCAAGCATAACAGCTTCCGAGACGAAGTTTTCCGATGCAATAAGCTCAATTCCGCGCTTTTGACGCGAAAGTTCTGCGTCAATAGCTGCACCTACCTCGCCGTCATACTCTGTTAGCTTCTTAATAATGTCCGAAATCATCTTAAAACCTCGTTTTTTCGTTTTTTCGTTTTATGCGTTTATTATACTCTTGTGATATAATAAAAACAAGACAATTCATAAAATGGGAGCAAAGGGTCGCGCTTATATTATCATAACAAAACCGTCCAATTATCCGTCACCGGTTGCGTTTTGAAGGAACAGGAGTCGAAAAGTTGCAAAAAACATCAAAAGCATAAAACAAATATACCTTATATATGCCTTGTTAACTTGACAAAAATAACATGTGGATGTATAATATCTTCAATATACTGCGGGAATATGTACCTATAAGCATATACCGCATATAGGCGGAGGCAGCCAATGGAGGAACAGCGAAAAATATTTCTTGTGACCTCCTGTAAGGGGGGCGTCGGTAAATCAACCGTCGCTGTCAACCTTGCTATGGCGATGGCTATATGCGGGCGGCGGGTTCTCATAGCGGACTGCGACACAACAAATCGCACAGTCGATTTGCTCTTAGGCTATGAGGATGCCGGAATGTTTGACCTCCGCGACGTTTCCGAAGGACGGGTCGCACCAAGTGACGCAGTTTTGCGTGACCCGCGCACCGAAAACTTGTTTTACTGCTCCCTGCCGCACACAGGCACGCAGCCGTCGGTTGAAAAGATTGCCACCGCACTCACATTGTGTGCTGATACTGTGAGCGCGGAATATTTAATTATAGACACATCAGGCGGTATAGATTTTCCTCGCGCGCTGTATGAATATATGGCATATGGGGCAATAATCGTATCGACGCATACTACCGCTTCCCTGCGGGCAGCTGAGCGTACAGGTTCTGAGCTTGCACGGGCAGGTGTCAGAGACATCCGCCTTATCATAAACTGTTTTGATATAAAAACAGCTATGTATGATGAAGGGCGAGCGATTTTAGATATAATAGACAGCACGCATGTGCCGCTTCTTGGCGTTGTGTTATACGACGAAGAACTGCGTATAGCGCAGGAAAAAGGTATGCCGGCAGCTTGTGTTGAAAAAAGCGCATCGCCTGAGGCTTTTTACAATATAGCAAGGCGAATTTTCGGTGAGAGTGTACCTTTGTTTGATGGTATGGAAATAAAACACCGGCGCCGCCTTGTATCGCCTGCAGATGGAGAGGACGCTGAATATACATAAACCTTGTTGAATCCAACAAGTGTGAAATAAATAAGGAAAAATTAAAAAAATAACTTTTTATTTCGATAAAGTATATTAAAATATTAAATTCTATTTAGAAAGGAACCGCGTTTACCTGTATGGAGATCGCAATTATTGCCGACGACACGAAAAAAGAGCTTATGACGCAGTTTTGTATCGCGTATTGCGGGATACTATCAAAGCATTCCATATGTGCGACGGGTAAGACAGCGACGGTTCTCGCTGACGCGACGGGGCTGAAGATTGAGCAGCTTCTTCCCGGCAGCAACGGAGGCGAACAACAGATAACATCGCGCATCGCGTATAATGAAATAGATATTCTTCTTTACTTCAGAGGAACGAATCCGAAGCCGACATTTGACGAGGCTGAGTATCATCTTCTGCGTATGTGCGATGTTCATAATGTTCCCGTTGCAACGAATATAGCTACGGCCGAAGTTCTCATAAGAGCGCTTGAGCGTGGCGACCTTGACTGGCGCGAAATTGTAAACCCGCGCTCGGAATACAATAGACGCAAGCGCGGAGCGGCAGCACAGGGTATTAAAACATAAAATCGCAAAATAAGTAAAGCAGTTGAGCGAAAGAAGGCTGCACATAAGCAGCAAGCAGCTTTGCTACGAGAGTCGGATGAAGAAGCATTTTACTCATCAAATGAGATATGCGGAGGACTCTTTTGTGCTGGCGGCTTAAAACAAACTTATAATGCGGGGACCACGCCCCGTGGCATATGACAGCGTACAGAGAAGGCGCGCAGATAATACGTAAGGAACAAAAGAGCATTTTTATGCACACGTATATCTGCTGGAAGCGTGCCGACGGTGTCGCTGCGAGGTACCACCCCCGTACACAACTGAATAAGCAGTAGTGTTTTAAACACTCAAAAAATGAGTTAAAAGCACGGGTGGAACCGTGCGGGATATGAAGAAATACGGCAAAAGAGATGAGTATACTTATAACTTTTGCATGTATTTGTCCCGCACCCCGACAGAAGCATAGCCGATGGGCTCATGCGACTGTCGGTTTTTTGTTTTACCGGTGACTTTGCCGCAAGGCAACAAAAACTAAAAGTTTGGTTTACAATTTTCAGTATAAAAGGATAAAGAAATAAAGGGGAGATAATATGTTCAGAATCAAATTTGTAGGCGGCGGGGAGTATGTATCAGAATCCGGCGAGCCTATATCTGTATATGACGCCGCAAAGGCGGCGGGAGTTATTTCACGCGATGTTGTTGCCGCTGTAAAGGACGGTGAGACTGTCGACCTAACGCATGAAATTTCTTCCGACTGTGAAATTAAGCTTGCTACATTTGCTGATCCCGAGGGGAAGAAAGCATTTAACCACACGGCAAGCCATATCATGGCGCAGGCTATAAAACGCCTTTACCCTGATGCGAAGCTGACGATCGGCCCTGCGATTGAGGACGGGTTTTACTATGATATAGACAGAGATGAGCCGTTTACGCAGGAGGATCTGCCGAAAATTGAGGTGGAAATGCAGAAGATAGTTTCTGCTAACTATAAGCTGACGCGCTTCACGCTTCCGCGTAATGAAGCTATTGCTCTTATGGAAGAAAAGGGCGAGCCTTATAAGGTGCTGCTCATCAACCGTGTACCGGAGGGCGAGTATATTTCCTTCTATACGCAGGGCGAGTTTACCGATCTTTGCGCAGGACCGCACCTTTTCGCAACGGGTCTTGTCAAGGCGTTTAAACTGACAGCTCTTACGGGCGCATATTGGGAAGGTAATTCGAAAAACAAAATGCTGCGACGCATTTATGGCGTAGCTTTCCCGAACAAAGCTATGCTTGCCGAATATCTTGAAAGACTTGAAGAGGCAAAAAAACGCGATCACCGCAAGATAGGACGCGACCTTGACCTTTTCGATATATACGAGGAAGGCCCCGGCTTCCCGTTCTTCCTGCCAAAGGGCATGGTGCTCCGCAATCTGCTTGAGGATTTCTGGCGCGAGGAGCATAGAAAAGCCGGTTATGAGGAAATAAAGACGCCTATTATTCTTTCCCGCTCTCTCTGGGAGCGCTCCGGCCATTGGGGCCATTATAATAACAACATGTACACGACAAAAATCGACGACGAGGACTATGCTATAAAGCCTATGAACTGCCCGGGTGGCATTCTTGTGTTCAAGCGCCGCATCTGGAGCTATCGTGATCTTCCGATTCGCTGCGGTGAGCTTGGTCTTGTCCATCGTCATGAGCTGTCGGGTACGCTCCACGGGCTTATGCGCGTTCGCTGCTTCACGCAGGACGACGCTCACATCTTCATGCGTCCCGATCAGATACGCGATGAAATTAAGGGCGTTTACAACTTAATCGACAAAGTTTATAAAATGTTCGGTTTTAAGTATAAAGTCGAACTTTCGACGCGTCCGGAGAATTCTATCGGTACGGATGAAATGTGGGAGCTTGCGACGGACGGTCTGCGCGGCGCCCTTGACGAGCTTGGCGTCAATTATACCGTAAATGAAGGCGACGGAGCCTTCTACGGTCCGAAGATAGACTTCCATCTTGAGGACTGCCTCGGCAGAACGTGGCAGTGCGGCACGATACAGCTTGATATGAACCTGCCTGAGCGTTTTGACCTCACGTATATCGGTGCGGACAACGAAAAGCATCGCCCCGTTATGATTCACCGCGTCGTTTTCGGCTCAATCGAACGCTTTATTGCAATCCTGACCGAGCATTTCGCCGGTGCATTCCCGCTTTGGCTTGCGCCGGTACAGGTTAAGGTTCTGTCAATAAGAACCGAGCTTAACGATTATGCAAAAGAGGTTTACGAAAAGCTTAAAGCAGCGGGACTTCGCGCCGAGCTTGACGACAGAAATGAAAAAATCGGGTATAAAGTTCGTGAAGCTCAGCTTCAGAAGATACCATATATGCTTGTCGTCGGCGATCGCGAGCGTCAGGATGCGACAGTTTCCGTCCGCAGCCGCCGCGAGGAAAATAAGGCTATCGTCATGTGCATAGATGAATTCATTGCAAAAGCGAAAGAAGAAGTTGACACAAAGTCGCTTTAATTAAAGGTAAATTTTATTAATATGTCTCTTGACAGAAAAGTATAACTATCATATAATGTTATACACTATTATTAAAATTAAATACTCTAACCTAAGCAAAGGCGATGACCGGGGAGGAGTAGGCGAAGTTTACGCCGCAAAGCGAGCGGACGATGGTGAGAGGTCCGACGGTGAGGTCGCTGAAGGTCGCCCTGAGAGCTGCGGTGCGGGAGCGCCGACGTGATCGCGCGTTAAGCGAAGGCGGATTTTTGGCAAAAAAACGAGTGTGACAATGGTTACACTGTCACACAAGCAATAAAAACCTTTTGTCCGCTGTTAATGAGAGCGCACACGCTTCTAAATCAAGAAGTGGGCGAATTCGGGTGGTACCGCGCGTTTAGTGTTTTATACGCGCCCTGAAAATTCATCAGGGCGCGTTTTTTTGTTCATTCTTAAAAATACATTTGTGCATCGCCTATAACAAAGCTGTTATCTTGTGTGCTCAGATAAAATAACAGAGCTGGGAGGATGAGAATAAAAAATGGGTCGAGAATTACCGAAAACGTACAATCCCGCCGATTTTGAAAATCGGATTTATGCGGAGTGGTGTGAAAATAAATATTTCAAGCCGTCCGACGATACTACAAAACCGACATATACAATTGTGATTCCGCCGCCGAACATCACGGGGCAGCTTCACATGGGTCACGCGCTTAATAACACCCTTCAGGATATACTTATCCGGTATAAGCGTATGAAAGGCTTTGCGACACTGTGGCTTCCCGGCACAGACCACGCTTCAATCGCAACTGAAGCAAAAATCGTTGAAGCGATGAGAAAAGAAGGCCTTACGAAAGAAGCCATAGGACGCGAGGAATTTTTGCGCCGCGCATGGGACTGGCGTAAAAAGTACGGCGGGCGTATTATTGAGCAGCTTAAAAAGCTTGGCTCATCGTGTGACTGGGATCGCGAGCGCTTTACAATGGATGAGGGCTGCTCACGCGCCGTCAAAGAGGTGTTCGTCCGCCTTTATGAAAAAGGGCTTATATATCGCGGCGAGCGCATTATAAACTGGTGCCCTCACTGCAAAACGTCAATATCCGATGCTGAGGTTGATTACGAGGAACAACCGGGTCATCTCTGGCACCTGCGCTACCCGTACAAGGACGGCAGCGGCTACATTGAAGTTGCGACAACGCGTCCGGAAACAATGCTCGGCGATACGGCTGTTGCCGTTAACCCGAACGACCCCCGTTATGCCGGATGTGTTGGCAAGACTGTGATTCTGCCGCTTGTCGGGCGTGAGATACCGGTTATTGCTGATGAATACGTTGATATGGAGTTTGGTACCGGCGCCGTTAAGATAACGCCCGCTCATGACCCGAACGACTTTGAAGTAGGACGCCGCCATAATCTGCCCGTTGTCACGTGTATGACGGAAGATGCAAAAATAACGGACGATTATCCTGCATACGCAGGCATGGACAGATACGAAGCACGTAAAAAAATCGTCGCCGATCTTGAAAAATCAGGCTGTCTTTCAGGAATTGAAGATCACGCGCACAACGTCGGTACGTGCTACCGCTGCAAGACGACGGTCGAGCCGCGTGTTTCATTGCAGTGGTTTGTTAAAATGGAGCCGCTTGCAAAGCCGGCAATCGAAGCTGTAAGACGTGGCGACATAAAATTCATCCCCGAACGCTTTGAGAAAAACTATTTCCACTGGATGGAGAACATCCGCGACTGGTGCATATCGCGTCAGCTCTGGTGGGGTCACAGAATACCGGCCTATTTCTGCGACGACTGCGATGAAATGGTCGTTTCAAAGTCGGACGAAGCCCCGCGCTGCCCGCATTGCGGCGGTGAGATGCGCCAGGACCCCGATACGCTTGATACGTGGTTCTCATCGGCCCTGTGGCCGTTCTCAACGCTCGGCTGGCCGGATGAAAATGCACCGGATTTACTCCGTTTCTACCCGACAGACACGCTTGTAACGGGCTATGACATTATAACCTTCTGGGTTTCGCGCATGATCTTCTCTGCGCTTGAATACACAGGCAAGCGTCCGTTTGAAAATGTTCTCATACACGGTCTTGTTCGCGATGCCCAGGGGCGTAAAATGTCAAAATCCCTCGGTAACGGCATTGATCCGCTTGATGTAATCGAAAAGTATGGTGCCGACGCGCTTCGTTTTGCGCTCGCAACCGGGAACTCACCCGGAAATGATATACGCTTCTCCGATGAGAAGATAGAAGCAGCACGCAATTTTGCAAACAAGCTCTGGAACGCAGCACGCTTTGTTTTGATGAACCTTGATATTGACGAGATAAAGTACCCGGATGCGGGCACGCTATCAGTTGAGGATAAATGGATACTGACTCGTTATGAAGAAGCCATAGCTTCAATAACGTCGGCTATGGAGCGGTATGAGCTTGGTGTTGCGCTATCGAGCATTTACGATTTCACGTGGGATATATTCTGCGACTGGTATATTGAGCTTTCAAAGCCGTCGCTTATAAACAAAGACGGTGAAATCTCGCAACAGCGTTCGTTTGCCGCAAAGAATACGCTTGCTTTTGTGCTTACCGGCATTTTAAAGATGCTTCATCCCTTCATGCCCTTTATAACAGAGGAAATTTATCAGTCACTGCCGCGCCTGAAAGGTGACAGCAAGAGCATAATGGTGTCACCGTACCCGGCCTATGACGAAGCGCTCATGTTCCGTGACGATGCAGAAGCTATGGAAAAGGTGATTGATGCAATTAAAGCAGTCCGCGCACGCCGTGCCGAGATGAATGTTCCTGTAAGCCGCAAAGCGAAGCTCTATATTGAGACAAAGCGCCCCGATATTTTCGGCGCTGCGGCAGAGCCGTTTTTCATGCGTCTTGCGTCAGCGTCGGGCACGCAGCTTTGTGACGGCGCACCGGAAGCTAACGCTGTCCGCATTGTAACGAGCGCGGCGACGATATATATTCCAATGGGCGAGCTTGTAGATCTCGACGCCGAGAGAAAGAGACTTATGGGCGAGCTTGAAAAGAACGCGGGTGAAATTGAAAGGCTTGAGCGCAAGCTGGCAAACGAAGGCTTTGTATCAAAAGCACCGGCAGCCGTTGTTGAAGGCGAGCGCGCAAAGCTTAAAAAGTACCGCGAGGTTAAGGCAGCGCTTGAAGCAGCACTTGAGGCACTCAACGCTAATATGTAAATAGTGCAATATAAAATGGGCTGGATTCCGATGTGCGGAATCCAGCCCGATTTGTTATTTTGTGATTTAAAATTTATTATTCCGCTTCTTTTGAGCTGCTCGTAGCGGATACCTCGCGCTTCACAGGCAACGTGATTGTAAAAACGGAGCCTTCGCCGGGGGCTGTTTTCAGGCGGATGGAGCCGCCGCACAACTCAACTACGCGTTTGACAATAGAAAGGCCAAGTCCGTTGCCTTCTTTTTTATGAGATGCATCCCCCTGATAAAATTTTTCAAAAATATGAGATGCAACATCCTCCGACATACCCGGCCCTTCATCGCCGACTGATACTGAAATTCTATCCGGGGCTTGCGTGAGCGAAACGGAGATAACGGAGCCCTCAGGCGAAAATTTAATTGCATTGCTGAGAAGATTAAGCCATATTTGGCTTGTCATTTCGGCGTTGCCGTAATAATTTGCCGACTCAAGCTCAATGTTCCAATTGATTTTCTTCTGCTTCCACTGCCGCTCAAGCATAACAATTGAGCGGCGTATCTGCTCATCAAGTGAAAACTCCGTTTTGTCAGATAGAATTTCCTGATTTTCGTATTTTGAGAGTAAAAGAATGTTTGTCGACAGCTTTGATAAGCGCTCAGTCTCCGATATTATGATGTCGATATATTCGCGGCGCACATCCGGCGGCAAATCATCATCGCGCAGGCGCTTTGCAAAGCCGCGGATTGACACAATCGGCGTCTTAAACTCATGCGAAAACGTATTTATAAAGTCTTTACGGAAAATTTCTAAGCGTCCGAGCTCCTCTGTCATGCGGTTAAAGCTTTTTATCAGCTCGTTGAACTCACCAACGCTGTCTTTTTCATCGACATGAACGGAAAAATCACCGTCTGCGACCTTGTGTGTGGCTGTTATCAGATCCTCAAGCGGGCGAAGGATGAGTCGCGCAACGACAAAAGATATCGCCGTACCCATAATCAAACTGACTATAAGCGCAAGTGTCGGCGCCCACAGCGTCATAAATATCCAGTCGGGAATAAATCCGAGAGTGCTAAGCGACATGTAGAAAAATGCCGTCAGGATGGACGATAACGCCATGACGAAAAAAACGAATAAAACTGCCGTACGCTGTAGTGTCTTTGCATGAATCATCTTTTTATCACCGCCTCGTATCCAAGACCTCTTATTGTCACAATTTCGAAATCGGGGCTGTCACCGAATTTTTCGCGTATGCGGTTTATGTGAACATCGACCGTCCGCTCGTCAGTATCGCTGTCCATGTTCCAAATCTCGTCCATTAACTGGCGGCGAGTGAAAATCGTTTCCGGATAGGAGAGCAGCTTAAACAGAAGCATAAATTCCTTCGGGGGTAAAATCTGCGTGCCTTTTTCGGTTGTGACAGATAGAGCATCATAGTTGAGTGTCGTTTGCCCTACCGTCAGGCGGTGCTCAGACGCTATTTTTGAGCGGCGCAGAAGAGCGGCAACGCGCCAGAGCATTTCTTCCTCATCAAGAGGTTTTACCATGTAGTCATCAACACCGACAGAAAAACCGCGTTTTTTATCTTCACGGGTTACCATTGCTGTTACCATTAGAATGGGAAGATTGCATTTTGCCTGACGCAAGGTGCGTGTAAACTCGTATCCGTCCATTTTCGGCATCATGATATCGACGATGGCAAGGTCGATGTGCTGGTGATCCATAAGTTCAAGAGCCGCCTCGCCATCTTCCGCCGGGTACGGCTCATATCCCGCCGTGCGCAGGACATCACACATCAGCTTACGCGTATTATTATCGTCCTCAACCACAAGTATGTTAAACATAAGCACCCCATAATCGGAAATAAGTAACTACAATTACATTATATCAAATATATTAATTCAATTTTAATAAGAAAACATCGGTTAACATCGGTTGTTTTATATCATTTGCCTATGGTATAATCAAAATAAATCCGTAGTATTCGTAATTTTCATTAAGTTGTAATTGTGGACGCGGTTATATAGAGTGTTATAATTAAAATACAAGGCAAAATCGCCCACACGGAGGAAAACTTTATGGACAGGGTTAAATACCTTGAAAAAATCGAGGAAACGATAAAAAACGGTAGATTTAAGGACACATGGGAGTCGCTTTCACAATATGAGACTCCGGCATGGTTCCGTGACGCGAAATTTGGTATTTTCATTCACTGGGGTGTATACAGCGTTCCGGCATTTGGCAACGAGTGGTATCCGCGCAGCATGTATATCAAAGGCACGCGCGAATACGAGCACCATATAAAAACATACGGACCGCACAGTCAGTTCGGATATAAAGATTTTATACCGATGTTCCGCGCAGAGAAATTCGACGCAAATAAGTGGGCGGAGCTTTTTGCAGCCGCGGGCGCAAAATATGTCGTCCCTGTCGCAGAGCATCACGACGGCTTTCAGATGTATAAAAGCGAGCTGTCGCACTGGAATGCGGCAGAGATGGGGCCGTGTCGTGATATACTTGGCGAGCTGAAGCTTGCCTGCGAAGCTAAGGGACTTAATATATGTGCATCATCGCACCGTGTTGAGCACTGGTTTTTCATGGGGCACGGCAGGGAATTTGATTCCGACATAAAGGAACCTATGCAGGTAGGCGATTTCTACTGGCCGGCAATGCCCGAACCGAACCATCAGGACCTTTTCAGCACACCGGCACCGTCTGATGAATTCCTCACCGACTGGCTGCTCCGCTGTTGCGAGATTGTCGACCGCTACCACCCGCGCCTTGTTTATTTTGACTGGTGGATACAGCACTCGGCTGTAAAGCCGTATCTGCGCAAGTTTGCGGCGTATTATTATAACCGCGCTGAAGAGTGGGGCTTTAAGCCTGTTATAAACTATAAGCATGACGCGTTCCAGTTCGGCTGCGCAACGGTTGATATTGAACGCGGACAGTTTGCAGACTGCAAGCCATATTACTGGCAGACAGATACGGCCTGTGCATATAACTCATGGGGCTACACGGAGCACAACCACTTCCGAGATCCATACGCGCTTATATGTGATTTTGTTGATATCGTCAGTAAAAACGGCAACCTCCTGCTCAATGTCGGTCCGAAGTCAGACGGTACGATAACGGAAGAAGAAACAAACATACTTCTGACGATAGGTAAGTGGCTCTCCGTCAACGGTGAAGCTATCTACGGCTCTCGTCCGTGGAGAATATCGGCTGAAGGCCCGACTGTCATCCCCGAAGGGCAGTTTACTGACGGCGGCAAAAAGGAATTTACAAGTAATGACATACGCTACACGACACGCGGCGGTTCTATATATGCCTTTGTCATGAAGTATCCGGAAAATGAAGAGGTTGCGCTGCCGGCGCTTGCCGACCGCGACGCTTCCTCAAAACCGTATTTCCACGGAATTATCAAAAATGTCAGCGTTCTCGGATTCGACGATGCAAAACTTAACTGGCGTCGCGATGGCGAAGCTCTGCACATCAAGACACAGGGCGTATCAAGCAAAGCACCGGTTGTGTTCCGCATTGAAATAGATTAAAAGTAAAACTTCATGTATAAAAAGAGGGTTTGATATGGAAAACATTACGATACCAAAAAAGATGATGGGTGCTATTCTCCCCGGCAACTCAACTGTTGAGCTGCGTGAATTTGACGTGCCGACGCCCGGTTACGGGCAGGTTCTCGTTGCTACAAAGGCAACAACAATATGCGGCAGTGACATTCGCTGCATTTATCATGAACATACCGGCAAGGGAGCCGAAGGGTATATCCCCGGCATGATAGCAGGGCACGAGCCGTGCGGTGTCATCGTTGCCGAAGGTGAGGGGCTGCGCCGCTTCAAGAAGGGCGACAGAGTTATTGTTTATCACATTTCCGGATGTGGCGTTTGTTATGACTGCCGCCGCGGATATTATATTTCCTGCAAGAGCAAATACCGCGCCGCATACGGCTGGCAGCGCAATGGCGGCATGGCGCCATACATCCTCTGCGATGAAAAGGACCTGATTGCGCTTCCCGATGAGCTCACATATAAGGACGGTGCGCAGGTAGCTTGCGGCTTTGGAACCGTGTACGAAGCGATAGATAAAATTGGCGTATCCGGTGCTGATGCTGTTCTTGTTACAGGTCTTGGCCCTGTTGGTCTTGCCGCACTTATGCTTGCCCGTGCAATGGGTGCAAATAAGCTGATTGGTGTAGAAACAAATCCATACAGAATCAAGCTTTGCGAAGAACTCGGTCTTGCAGACTATGTTTTCCCGGCAGATAAGGATGTCATTGATAAAATCCTCTCTGTAACCGGTGGTCATGGTGCTGAGCGTGCTATTGATTGCAGCGCTGCCGATGCCGGACGTGTCACTGCTATTCGCGGCACACGCGAATGGGGCAAAATAGCGTTTGTCGGCGAGGGTGGAACATGCACATTTACGCCAAGCCCCGACATCATACATGGCCAGAAAACGATATATGGCTCATGGGTGACAAGCCTTTGGAAGATGGAGGAGCTTGTCGAGCTTCTCGTACGCTGGAACATACATCCGGAAAAGCTTATAACACACGAATTCCCGCTTGAGCGCGCAGCGGATGCGTATAAACTTATGGCTGAGGGAAATTGCGGCAAGGTAGCCGTAACATTTTAACGATATGGAAAACAGAAATAGCGAAATAAGACTTGCGCCAACGAGAAGACTGAGAAATGGCGCCGAGATTCCGATAATCGGCCTTGGCACCTTCGGTTCGGATAAATATACGGCAAACCAGGTGGCAGAAGCCGTATACGGCGCTGTCAAAGCCGGATACAGGCTCATCGACTGCGCCGCTGTTTACCAGAACGAAAAGGAAATCGGCGAGGTAATAGCAAAGCTTATTGCTGAGGGCGTCGTCACCCGCGAGGAGCTTTTCATAACATCGAAGGTGTGGAACGACAGGCACCGCGATGTTGAAGCGGCATGCAACGAAAGCCTGCGCGACCTTGGCCTTGATTATGTCGATCTCTACTTCATACATTGGCCGTTCCCGAACTACCATGCACCGGGATGCTCGGGCGATGCACGCAACCCCGATTCGAAGCCTTTCTCCGTTGATGAATATATCGACACATACAGACAATGCGAGAAGCTGTATAAAGAAGGCAAAATACGTGCAATCGGCATGTCGAATATGACGGTAAAGAAGCTTGAGGCCGTTCTGCCTTTATGTGAGATAATGCCGGCAGCTCTTGAGATGGAGCTTCACCCGGCTTTTCAGCAGCCGGAGCTATTCAAGTATGCAAAAGACCGCGATATAATGCCGATCGGATTCTGCCCGCTTGGCTCACCGTCAAGGCCGGAGCGCGACAGAACAGACGAAGATGTCGCCGCCATGCAGATGCCGGAGATTGTTGAAATTGCAGCCGCTCATGGCATTCACCCGGCCGGCGTTTGTCTCAAATGGTCGGCACAGATAGGAGCAATACCAATTCCGTTTTCCGTAAAGCCGGAGCAGTACAAAGCAAACCTTGCTTATGTATGTGAAGATCCGCTGACGGATGAGGAAATGAAGAAGATAGCAGCGGCAGACAGGAATTGCCGCCTTATAAAGGGGCAGGTTTTCCTCTGGGAAGGCGCTGATGACTGGCGCGCAATCTGGGAATAAACTATTTGCTTATCATATATCTTACCTTCGCTTTAAATCTGTGATTGAATCGCAATCCAAAAAAACTGAGGGCAGGAGATTTTACCGAACATGAAAGAGAAAATGATGTACCGTGCCTTCCCGATGGGGGCTGTTAAGCTTGGCGACGACTACATGAAAAATGCTTTTTCCCTTGAGGTTGCATACCTTCTTGAACTTGACGCCGACAGGCTTCTTGCAGGCTTCCGCGAGACGGCAGGACTTGATATGCGCGGAGCCCGCCGTTATGACGGTTGGGAAAACATGCTCATCGGCGGACATACGCTGGGGCATTATCTGACCGCCGTCGCACAGGCATGCGCATCGGCAGACATAAGCGAAAATGACCGCGCGGCGCTGGAGGAGAAACTTTCATATATCTGCCGCTCGCTTCGCGAGTGTCAGAAGGCAAGCTATACGGCAAAAAACTGCAAGCCCGGATTTATTTTCGGTGCTGTTATCAATGACCCCGATAATGTTGAGCTTCAGTTTGACTACGTCGAGATGCGCAAGACAGACATCATAAAAGAAGCCTGGGTGCCGTGGTACACGATGCACAAAATAATAGCAGGGCTTGTTGACGCTTATAAATTTACAGGCAACGAGGACGCGCTTGCCGTTGCATCAGGACTTGGCGACTGGACGTACAGACGAGCATCCGGCTGGGATGAGAATACGCACAGGACTGTTATCAGCATTGAGTATGGCGGCATGAACGATTGCCTGTACGAACTTTACATGATAACGAAAAAGCCGGAGCATAAAATAGCAGCACATTACTTTGATGAAACCCCTCTTTTTGAGCTTGTGGCGTCCGGCGGCGAGAATGTTCTCACCCGCCGTCATGCAAACACGACAATTCCGAAGTTTGTCGGCGCCTTCAAACGCTATGTAGCGATTGACAGCGCGGATGAAAACGAGGATACATCTAAGTATCTTGATTATGCCCGCAAGTTCTTCGATATGGTGACGACCCGTCATACATACGTAACGGGCGGCAACAGCGAATGGGAGCATTTCGGGCAAGATTATGTGCTTGATGCCAGACGTACAAACTGCAACTGCGAGACGTGCAATGTTTACAACATGCTAAAGCTCGCAAGAGGGCTTTTCATGGCGACGGGCGACGTTTGCTTTGCCAATTACTATGAAAACACCTTTATAAACTCGATTTTATCGTCGCAAAACCCGAAAACCGGCATGACGACATACTTCCAGCCGATGGCGACGGGATACTTTAAGACGTACGGCGATAAATTCGATAAGTTCTGGTGTTGCACGGGAACAGGAATGGAAAACTTCACAAAGCTCGGTGACAGCATCTACTTTGAAGGAATCGCCGATGTGCCGACAGTCGCTGTAAATATGTATCTTTCATCAACCCTTGACTGGGAGTCGACGGGCGTTAAAATCACGCAAAGCGTCGACACAAGCGGCGATGGTGTTATCAAATCAAGCTTTGCTGTGACGACATCAGGGGATGTAAAGCGTTTTGCGCTTCGCTTGCGCGTGCCCGACTGGGCATCCGGCACACCGTCGGTTAAGGTAAACGGCGAGGAGTATGAAGCGGCCACATCAAATGGTTATATAACTGTTGAGCGTGACTTCGCCTCGGGTGATGAGGTAACGCTTACACTCCCGTGTACGGTCACAGCGCATGGATTGCCGGACAATCCCGATGTGTTCGCCTTCAAATACGGCCCGTATCTTCTCTCGGCAGAGCTTGGATGTGAGGATATGGAAACAACATGGACAGGAGTCAGAGTCCGTATCCCGAAGGAAAAGCGCTGCCCGTCGGAGAGAATTCCAATCCCCGCTGGCACGAAACCCGAAGAGTTCATGAAAAAAGAGGCGGGCAAGCTGCGCTTTACGCTTGATACAGGTGCTCCTGACGCACCAAAGCTGACGTTTTCACCGCATTATAAACGCCATGACGAAAGATACGGTATATACTGGTATTTCGTACACTGATATATAAGAAAAGTAGCAAAATCTAATACTAATAACGCGCGTATCCCGTTTTGTTGACACAAACCGGGGGCGCGTGTTATTATTTTATGAGATGGCGCCTTTATGGCACAAGCGACATTTCTTTATGGAATGGGATATGCTTAACGAAATTAAATCACCTGCGGATATAAAAAAACTCACCTATGACGAGCTGAAGACACTCGCAGGGGAGATTCGCGCAGAAATACTGAATACAGTTGCAAAAAACGGTGGGCATCTTGCCTCTAACCTCGGTATGGTTGAGGCGACGCTTGCTCTTCACCGTGTTTTTGACGCGCCGGAGGATAAGATAATATTCGATGTCGGGCACCAGTGCTATGCCCACAAACTCATAACGGGGCGTTATGAAAGATTCGGTACGCTGCGGCGATATGGTGGTATATCCGGATTCCCTGACCGTGCCGAAAGCGAGTATGATACACTCAACGCAGGGCACAGCGGGCCGGCTATTTCTGCTGCGCTCGGGATAGCGGCGGCTAATAAAATAATTGGGCGCGACGGGTATACGATAGCTGTCGTCGGTGACGGCTCTTTTTCAAACGGCATGGTGTATGAAGCTATTGAAAATTGTGCCGGACGGCGCGACTTGAAGCTTATAATACTTCTCAACGACAATGAAATGTCAATATCACGTAGTGTCGGTGGGATGTCGGCACATCTTTACCGCATTCGCACAAGTAAACACTACCTGTCCTTTAAGCACAGCCTTGAAAACATGCTCAACAAAATACCCCGCGTCGGGCATAAACTTGCCGTCGCGGCAAAATGGGTGAAGGATTACATCAAACGCGGGCTTGCGCAGGAAACAGTTTTCGAGAAACTCGGAATCCCGTATATAGGGCTTGTTGACGGCTCTGATATTGAGAAGCTTGAGGACGTTTTACGCGAGGTTAAATCGCGCGGCGAATGCTGTATTGTCCATATGGTAACGAAGAAGGGAAAAGGCTGCGATTTCGCCGAAGCTCACCCCGAAAAATATCATTCAGTCGAAAGTTTTGATGCGGAAACGGGCGATGTTCCAAGCTGTGGCGAGTCTTTTTCATCGCGTTTTGGTGAGATAATGTGCCGCGCGGCAGCGGAGGATGGCACTATTTGCGCCGTTACCGTGGCGATGTGCACCGGAACGGGGCTTGTTGATTTTTCCCGGCGTTACCCGTCCCGCTTTTTTGATGTCGGCATAGCTGAGGAACATGCTGTTGCTTTTTGCGGCGGGCTGTCGCTTTCCGGCATGAAGCCGGTGTGCGCCATGTACTCGACATTCGCACAGCGGAGTTTCGACCAGCTTTTCCACGATGTCGCCATTCAGCGCCTGCCGCTGACGCTCGCCCTTGACAGATGCGGGCTTGTTCCCGGTGATGGTATTACACATCAAGGGATATATGATGTTTCCCTGTTTTCATCAATTCCCGGCGTTGTCATATATTCGCCTGAAACTTACGATGAGCAGGAGGAAGCGTTTGCACGTTCGCTTGCGTCAAGTGAAATAGACATCGTCCGTTATCCAAAGGGGGCGGAGATTGAATATAACAGAGAAGGCTTCATCGGCAGCTTTGACTTAAAATATAAACTGCCGCCGTCACCTGACATAGTCATTGTGACATACGGACGGATAACGGCAAATGCTGTTTTGGCGGCAAAGATGTTGTCGGAAGACAATGGTGGCAGGTATTCTGTTGGTGTAATAAAACTTGTTAAGATATATCCGTTTGACGCTGATGAAATTAAAAAATTATGCTGTGGCGCAAAGCTTGTTTACCTTCTCGAAGAAGGAATGAAAAGCGGAGGTATTGCCGAAAAGCTTGCAGCGGAGTTTGCGTGTGATGATGTGGCGCAAAATAAAGTAAACGGGCGTTCACATGAGCCGAGGATAGCCATACGGGCAATAGACGGGCGCTTTGTGTCGCACGGAGATGTTGATTCGCTTTACCGTGAACTTGGATTCACACCAGATGCTATTGCGGCGGAAATTGCGTCCTTAATGAAGGATTGATGATTGATCACAACCTGATTGATTGCTTTGAAACTTTTCAGTAAAAATGAAGGCCAGATGTGATTTAGCAAGAGATAAACATCACATCTGGCTATTTTTATTTTATTAAGCATATTATAAATATGTTTTAAATATTAAAAATTTGTCGATAATTTGTTTCTGTTCGGTTGACACTTCCGGTACTATGTGATACAATATACCGGAATAACTATGGGGAATTTCTCGTATGGATTTTGACAAATCACAACTTATGCGTGGCACGCTTGAAGGGTGTATTCTCAAGATAATCAGTGTGCGCACTACATATGGATACGAGATAATTGAACTGCTCCGAACAAGTGGCTTTAAGGATGTCTCCGAGGGAACAATATACCCGATACTGATGCGTCTTCTACGCGCGGGAATGATTGTCTCGGAGCTTTTGCCGTCGCCGCTTGGCCCAAAACGCAAGTATTACACAATAACAGAGACCGGTTTGGAATACTTATCGTCATTTTATAGTTATTGGACCCAGCTATCGACGGCTGTTGCCGAAATATTTGGTGAGGAGGGCAGTTGCAATTCAGAATGAAAAGAGTCCTCAAAAAAAGCCTTGCCAGTGTATCGCAGGACGACAGGAAAATAATACGCCGTATTTCTACTTATCTTTTGTCACATCACATGAACGAGGTCGTATACGAGGAAACAGTTTCTGACCTGATTGGTATGGCGGAGGAATGTAGAGCACGCGGCGAGGATTTTTCCCAGGCAATTGGTCCGGATATCGAGGGCTTTTCACGTGAGCTTATAAAAAATGCGCCCCGTATGTCGTGGCCGGAGAGGGTACTTGCCGACCTTCAGTGGTTTTTATACTGCTTTGGCATGCTTGTTCCGGTGATGTACATCGTCAATTTGATTTTCACAGGAACGGGCGCGGGGGCACAGCTGACGTTTACAGCTACAATACTGACATTTATCAAGTATTGTGTTGTCTGCACAGCTGTCGTCACGGGCATATTCATATTTCGGCGTCGCGGCTTTGGCGCCCCGAAGCTAACACTTGGAATTTATATCGCCGTATTTGTCATACTCTTCACTGTGACAGATTCGCTTGAAAGGTTTGTGCCGACAGATATTGTCATACACCTTGACGTTATAATCTGGGTTGTGACATTTGGAGTGTTGCTTTTACTCTGCTGGCTTATACGCCGCTTATCAGCAATGACAACGGCTTATATGCGGGTCTTGGGCCAACGGCTGCAGAGGAGCTTCCATATACACCGGGACAGCGGCGATACTGATAAAGATAAAGATAATGAAAAAGAAAAAGATAATGAAGAATAAAAGTGCAAGAATAGCTTAGCGGTAACAGTAAAGATAAAAAAACTAAGAAACTTGTAAGTCTGTAGGAATTCAACAAATTACCTGTAATTAAAACCACTCATATAGCAACGTATTTATCAGCGCCAGGGGGATTAATAAAAAATGTCAGCTCAACCGAAGGAATCAAAAGACAACAAGAAAAAGAAAAGAAGGCGCGGCGACAGATATGACGGGCGTCTTGTCCGCGATTTGGATACGATGCACGTCTTGATACCGTTTTTAATTCCGAGACGCACGGATAACGAAGCGGTGCTCAACGAAATTATTGATCTGACTGCCGTTGAAGCATATCTTGAAAAGAAAAACGAAGGGGATCCCGAGTTTAAATATACATTTTTCCATGTAATATGTGCGGCAATAGCTAAAACTATTGCTCTGCGCCCGAAAATGAACCGTTTTTATGCGGGCGACAGGTTATATGAGCGTGACGACATAACGTTATCGTTCGTTGTAAAGAAAAAGTTTTCAGATGACGGAGAGGAAGTCCTCGCGATTGTCAGTGTTGACAAGGAATCTGACGCCTCACCTGTTGAGCAGATATATCAGCAGGTCAAAAAAATTGTCTATAGCGTACGTTACGCTAATGAAAGCGATAAAACAACGGACACAATGAACATTTTTATCAAATTACCACGCCCGATTTTGAAGCTGGCTATGAAGTTTTTACGCTGGCTTGATTATCATGGCTGGTATCCGAAATCATTTGCAAAAATTGACCCTTATTTCTCGACAGTATTTATATCAAACCTTGGCAGTATAAAAATGCGCGCCAACTATCACCATTTGACAAACTGGGGCACGAATTCAATTTTCGTCGTCGTTGGCGAAAAGAAACCTACGCCGTTTTACAATGAGGACGGCACTGTCACGATGAAAAGTGCGCTTGAACTCGGCATAACAATTGATGAGCGCATAGCGGACGGCTATTATTTTGCAAACAGCATTCGTATTTTACGCCGTCTTTTTGCCGAGCCGGAGTTGCTTGATCTGCCGCTGATGACGCCGGTTGAATATTAATTTTCAGTCTTATCTGATAATAATTTTCTTTGATGTATCAGTTAAGTGCTGATATTTGCGCAGCTTTAGTAAATTAATGGTTAAATGAGGTATATGTGATGATATCAAATGAAGTGAAGGCTCCGTGGCTATCATGTTATGGAGACGTGCCACCAACGCTTTCCTATCCCGAGGGGACGATGTGGGATGCCGTCGAGGAGATGGTGAAGAAATACCCGAAGTACATAGCATACAATTTCATGGGATGTAAGACTACGTACCGGGAATTTGCATCTCAAGTCGAGCTTTGCGCTAAAGCGCTTCGCGCTATTGGCATACGCGAGGGCGACCGCATAACGATTTGTATGCCAAACTGCCCTCAGGCAGTCATAATGTTTTATGCTGTAAACTTAGTCGGCGCTATCGCTAATATGATTCATCCGCTCTCAAGCGAGCGCGAGATTGAGTTTTATATAAAGGAGTCGGGGAGTGTTGTAGCACTTACCCTTGATCAGTTTTACGGTAAATTTGAAGCGATACGTCAAAATGTCGATCTTCAGCAGGTAATTATAGCCCGCATAAAGGATGAAATGTCGCCGCAGCTTAAGGCAGGATATATGCTGACGGAAGGCCTGAAGGTTAAGCGCATACCATCAGACGCGCCCGTTGTCTTCTGGAATGACTTTTTACGCGGCGGACGTAAATATCACTGGAAATATCGTGTCGAGCGGAAGAAGGACGACCCTGCTGTTATTTTATATAGCGGCGGAACGACCGGCATTACAAAGGGTATACTTTTGTCAAACTACAACTTCAACGCGCTTGCACGTCAGATTTTAGTTGCAAACCCGATGTTTGAACCGGGCGACAGCATGCTTTGTGTAATGCCGATATTCCATGGCTTTGGCCTTGGCGTGACAATACATTCGATACTTGCAAACGGCGGTCGCTGCATACTTGTGCCGCGCTTCACGGCAAAAAGTTATGCAAAAATGATCTTAAAATACAGATGTAATTTCATCGCCGGTGTGCCGTCACTTTATGAGGCGCTGCTTCGCGAACCATGCATGAAAAAGGCTGATCTCTCTTGCCTTAAAGGAGTATTCTGCGGTGGCGATACACTGACGGTTGAGCTTAAACGCCGTTTTGATAAATTCCTTGACGAGCACAACAGCAGAATTCACATCCGCGAAGGGTATGGCACAACAGAGTGCGTAACGGCAAGCTGCTTAACGCCGATTCACCTTGCAAAGGAAGGAAGCGTCGGTCAGCCATTGCCCGACATGTATTATAAAATTGTCAAGGTCGGTACGGAGGAAGAAGTACCCTACGGCGAGGAAGGCGAAATCTGCATCGCCGGTCCGACCGTCATGCTCGGTTATTTGAACCAGCCGGAAGAAACGGAAAAAACGCTGCGGCGTCATGCTGACGGGCTTTTGTGGGTTCATACGGGTGACCTTGGCGTAATGGACAGCGACGGGTTTGTTTATTTCAGACAGAGAATCAAGAGAATGATAATAACAAACGGATATAATGTTTACCCGTCACAGCTTGAAAACATACTTGACGCACACGAATACGTTCAGGTGAGCTGCGTAATTGGTGTTCCGGACCCGATACGTATGCAACGCGTCAAGGCGTTTATTGTATTGAAACCCGGCATTGAACCGACTGACGAGACAAAAGAGAAAATTATGGCGTATTGCCGTAAAAATATAGCAAAATATGCCCTGCCGCGTGAAATTGAGTTCCGCGACAGCTTACCGAAGACACTTGTCGGAAAAGTTGCTTACAGATTGCTTGAAGAGGAAGAGCTGGCGCGGCTCAAGTCCGCACCTCAGCAAGATATTGAAGAAGAGCACGAGGACGGGCAAGAAACAGAGCAGGATAAAAGTAAACAAGAGCAAAAGAAAGCCCAGGCGGCAGTGATATAATCTTTAATAAAAACAAAGTCATTTAGGAATTGCTTAATGTAGTAAATCAGCTTCGTTCCTTTGGCATAAAATATGCCGGAGGAGCGAAGCTTTTTTTGCGAATGTTTGACATTATATCATCTTGCAGTTATAATAAATTTAAATAAAAATTCATATATGATGGATGTAGTATTATGAGCGTTCATGTTGTAAAGCTGCCCGGCAATATATGGGAAAAGTATAAAAGCGGTAAAGCTACTGTTTACGCAACCTCAGGATGCGACGCCGCTGTGATGAGAGAAGGAGATACGATTTTATTCCGCCGCCTGCCGTATCTTGAAGGCGCGCACTATGCGAAAATTTTAAAAATTGTCCGCTTTGGGTCATTTGGTGAGCTTTTCAGCGCATATAAACCATCTGATTTTGGCGAGGATGTTGAAGGAGAGCACAGTAAATCAGCTGATGAACTTGCAGAAGAGGCTGAAAAAAGGTTTAGTCGTGACGGGAATAAATACATAAACGCAGTGGCTATTGAGCTGATAAATGAAGGTGCTGCGCTGACGCCGAAAATAGTACGTGCAAGACGGATTAATGACCGTGATATTGAGATTTACTGGGACGAAATGTTCGAACACGGCGAGGACCCCGGGGCGGACGCTTTCTCAGTTTGTGCCGATGGTAAAGAGCTTGCACTTGAGCGCCGCTATGGCCACGGTGGCCGCGTTTACTTCTACGGTATGACGACGCTTCGTCTGGCAGAGCCGCTTCCGTGCGGCGAGGGAGCGCCGGCAGTGACCGTTAAATATGGTGATGTGGAAGTAACAGCTCCATATGAGGATTATTATAAATACAGACTTATAACAAAGTCGGGTGTTGAGGTAAAGGGGAGCGCAGCGCTGCTTCTTGGCATGAAAACTGTCGAGCGAGCGGGAAAAATTGTCGATATAATGCTCTCCGCATCACCTGAAATTGCAGCGCAGATGGTGAAGAGCGGAGCGTCCCTTTGCATATATGGAAAGGGCGAGTGCGCTTATCATATACCTGAGCACCGCCCGGGGTATAATCCGCATTCCCTTTACGTCGAGGGGTTTGGCGGCATCACCTGCAGTATAACGGAAGCAAACGTCTGGCACTGGCGCGATGACGACGACAGCCGTCCGGATAAGGAATATTATACCCGTTATAAAAACGAGTGCATACTGGTGCACGAGTTTGGCCATGGCGTAAAAATCGCCGGAATCGACAGAATGGAGGATGGCGAGCTTGCGCGCGAGTTTAGAATGCTTTATCGCCACGCAAAGGCAGCCGGACTTTGGCCGAACACATATGCTATATCTAACTCCGACGAATACTTTGCGACGCTGTCGGCAATTTGGTTCAATGTGATGAACGAATGCGCGAAGGACGACGGCTGGGACGGCACGCGCGGACCGATAAACACACGCCGTGAGCTTTATAACTACGATATTGACGCTTATAAATTCTTCTCGAAAATATATCCATACCGCAACCTTGACGGAGCATGGTCACCTGTTCCTGACACTGTGAAGGTAACAGGGTTAAAGGATGATCCTGAAGAAGACTTCACAGGGCGTAGTTTTAAATTCCCGTATCCGCCGGTGCGGGAAGCGGCAACAGCCGAGCTGAAGGAAGGCGAGCCATACAAAATTGCTCTGCCGCGCGGCGGGTTTGTCGCCGACACCGGGGCAACGGAGACAGCTGTCGGCTTATGGCATGATTACTCCTCATCCGGCGTTGACTACGGTGCTATGACGTTTTACTTTGAATTTGAAGGGGACGTGACCGAACGCTTTGACGGCGGCTGGGATGGCGATGAGCGCGAGATTACATATACGGCACGCATACGCGGCAAGCGCGACGGATATCTTGCCATTGATGTTGATAAAAACGCTGTCTACACTGTCGGCGACAACAAAGATAAGGCAAGTATCTTCAAAATAGCCGTGACGGACGGCGGATTTGCCGTTATAACGGCGGGCAATCATATTGTCGCTTATGACGGTAAACCAGAGGATGGAACTCCGCTTGTTCTTCGCACATCCGATGGCGGTGGTGGGAATAAATACATGCGCGGCGGCGTCTTGCGTCTTGTCAATATGGCGGAGGAAGCAAAGAAGGTTCTTTTCATCCACGATGGTGTGGCAAACGGCAGCCCGCTCGGCGCCGTCGCCGTTGCCGGTGATAAAATAGAGCTTGAAGCAGCAGAGCAAAACGAGGTGGGCAAAAAGTTTTCACACTGGCGCGCGTCGTGCGGCACGCTTGTGGATGAAAAATCACCTAAAACAATCTTTACAATGCCCGACAGCGACGCCGTCATCTGGGCGGTATATGAATGATAAAAGTATAAGTTTATATAAAAAAGCAAGCATTTTAAAATGCCTGCTTTTTTTGTTATTCACATACTGCGACTTTTAAAGATTCAGACAAGATGCCACATTACGAGACACTCATGCGTATGGATTGAAAGTATCATCTTTTATCATCTTGCTGTGTATGATAACACCGATATGGCTTGGGTCTAAAGTGAGCGCCTGCTCGAACTCTTCTTTTACGCGACTGAGATTTCCGAGACCCATATGGCCAAGGGCAAGAAGATAACGGCAAAGCACTTCGTTTCTTTTGTTTAAATCATCGTCGAAAATGAGAAAATCAGGCAGGGATACTGCAAAATAATCGATAGTAACGATATCATGAAGGTGTGTTTCACCGTAATTTATGAGTTTACCAAACTTTTCCTTTGCCTGCTGTGGATTACCAAGTTTTATGCACGCAAGCCCTTGATAGAAAATCATCTCCGGCGGCACGTCGTTATAAAACATGACACCACTGGGCTCTTCAATGCCTGTCGACGCCTTTTCAAAGTATTCTTTTGCTTTTTCGCTGTCCCCTAAGCCCTCATACGCGCATCCAATGTAATAGTTCAAATCGTTTTCCTGCGCTCCGGAAAGCTTGCCTTCGCCAAGATTTGTGGGATAAACGGCGGCTTTCATCAGCACATCAAGGGCAGAGGTGTAGTTTTTATCGCGAAGGTGCTTTTTACCTATTTCCATGAGCGATAAAACGTACTGCTTTGTCACCTTGCCTTCACCGCCCTCCCACGGATGGAAGTTTCTTTTCATGATGAGGGAGTGAGCTTTTTCATAGTCACCCGTGAGGTTTAAAAGGGTGATATATTCAATATACAGGTCATCCCTTGACTCCACTAAATGCTTGTATTCCTCAAGTCTTGACAGACGCTCATGGATGCTCGCGCCGGTTTTTTTGTAAAGCTGGTCAAGCTCAAAAAACACACGCGAATCATTCGGGTCAAGCTCAAATGCACGCTCGAGCGCCAAAACGGCTCTTTTTGCATCTTTCAGCTTGTTGTAGTATGCAAGAGATAAGTTTCTGTGAACTGTCGGGAATGTATCGTCTATGTCTTTTGATTTTTCCCAGCACTTTATTGCTTCTGAATACTGCTTTTTATCATACCAAAGATTGCCGAGGTAATAATAAGCTTTTGCGTCATTCGGATTTGCTCTTATAGCACTTTCCAAAATGATTATATCAGAGAGTTTGTTTGGGAAACAGAAGTCGGGCTTTGCCAAAGCGCCTTTTTTGTAGTATTCCTGTGCACAAGAGCTGTCGCCGCTTTTTTCATAATACCATCCGAGATAGTAGTAGACCATAGGGCTTATGCAGGCGCTTTTTTTGTTTTGCTCGTCAATCAGCCTTTGTAAAACGCAAATTGCCTCATCGTACATACCGGCATCGGCATAATCAAGCGAAAGCTCAATGTAGTTGTTCTCGCAGCCTCTCATTATTTTTAAAAGTTCTGAGAGCGTATCATCAGCCTGCTGTGTTCTGCCGAGCGCTTTATATGTAAGATAAAGCTCATTTCGCGCGCCAAAGTCAAGTATATCAAAACTCAGTGTTTCGGCGGCGCATATGAGCGCTTTATCGTACTCGCCGAGCTTTCTGTAAAGCGCTGATTTTAAGTTTCTTGCTTTATAATTGTGGTAATTTCTGATTATTGAGTTTTCTGCATGCTCAAGGGCAAGCCGGAAATTGCCCTTCATTGCCGCAATCGTTGCCAGTGCATAATAACCGCAGCACTGCATCGCGGCATTCCAGCAAGATTTGTAAAAAGCGTTATAAGCTTCGTCGATTTTACCCTGCATTTTAAGGGCAAGCCCGAGATTATAATAAGGCTCACCGTCATAAGGGTTCGGATTGTGACGGGTTAATGTTTTTATAGCGCGGCGGAAGTATTCTTCGCTTTTTTCAAACTGCCCTCTTTTGTAAAGCAGCAAGCCGTAGGCGTTGTTTATTCTTATGTCTCCGGGGTCACGCTTTAGCCCCTCTTTGTAATAATCCTCAGGCTCATATGACGCGTGCCTGTACTGCTCAAGATGCAGTCCGGCAAGATAAAGCGCTTCGTTGTTTTCAACCTCACTTGGCGCCGGAATAGCCTTCGCAGGCTCCGGCGTTTTTTCGTCCCCCGTCTTTTTTGGCGTGTAAGAGACAAGGACTCGCCCGTCTTTGCTTTTGACTGTCAGCGCGAGGTCGTATTCGTTTATATTTTGCGGTAGGGCAATCTCTTTTGTGTAAACATCAACAGGGGAGATGCGTACCGTTTCCTTATGCAGTGACTCACCCTTGCCGCAAAGCTCAATTACGGCGTCATCAAATACCGATGTTGCGTAAACTGAAATTTTGGCGGTACTTTTGGCACTGTTATCTACAACGTCAAGATTTACAGCGGCGTCAACTGTTGCGTTTTTGACGGCCCCGATTTTTTTGTAAGGCATAAAATACTGGGTAAAGGTTTTTTCTTCATAAGGATTAAGCCATGAAAAATCAGGCTGATTGTCGGTAAAAACGCCTGTCATCAGTTCAATATACGGCCCGTCTTCATCGGTGAGATTGCGCTCCCACGCACGGCCAAAGTCGCCGTTGCCCCATGTCCACTGCTTTTTCCCCGGCGATATATGGTGGTCGGCGACATGCAGAAGCCCGGCTTCCCTGCCGTAATCATAAGCGCCGACAAAATCGTAGTCGGATTTATATGCCATATAAGACGTGGGGACGGGTATATTTTTGTGAACGGAAATATCGACGCCACGGGAGTAATCGACCTTATAATATGTACCGGTGGCGATGGGGAATGTTGAGACATCGCGTTTTCCGTGGTCAAATACGGCGTGAACGTCGGGCGAGAATATCGACTGCGTCTTGTCATTTACGGAAAAGGCGGGATTCGCCCACCATAAAAATGTCTGCGGCACACAGGTTCTGTTGTAAAGCTGCACTTTAATCTCGATATAAGCTTTATCAGGGTATAGAGTAAACCCCGCCGTGCATTTCGTTCCGTACATCCTGTCTATTTCGCCGACGAAAACGGTCTTGCTCCCGTCGTCGTTTTCTTTTAGCATATATTCAATCGGCATAAATGTAGAAGGCCTGTGATGCTGCGGCCAGTTGAATTCAATACCTCCTGAAATCCACGGGCCTGCAAGGCCTACGAGCGCAGGTTTTATTACCCTGTTATAATAAATAAAATCGTAGCCATTAGTTTTATCTACAGCCCTCTGAATCCTGCCGCCAAGCTCGGGCATAATCCAGACCTGAATATATTTATTTTCAAGAAACACGGTGCGGTATTTGCGCATTACCTTCTCATCGCTGATTTTCTCAATCACAGGAAGTGGGTAAACGCGCCCCGAGCTTCCCTGATAAACTCTTTTTTCTAAAAACATCGGGTTTTTCTCAGCTTCGCCGGCAGGGTATGTGGGTATTTCGATGTCTTCTTCCCACATAAGAACACTGTTTTCGCTATCTTTCACCGGTCAGTACCTCCACAAAAATCAAAGTAAAGACTAAAACAAGCTATATACTACAATAAGAGGGCAATTTTATAATAAAACACAAGCCTTGAGCGTCTCTCCAATGCTGCTGTTTATCACAAGATCAGCTATTTCGTCATACGGCGTCTTTGTTTTGTTGATTAAAATGAGTTTATCACCGGAATAATATCTGATAAGACCGGCAGCAGGGTAAACGGTAAGGGAGGTGCCGGCGACGATGAGCACATCGGCGTTTTCGATATAATTAAGTGATTTTTCTATAATGTTCATGTCAAGGTTTTCTTCATACAGAACAACATCAGGCTTGACAATACCGTGGCATACGTCGCATTTTGGCACGCCGTCCGACGCCAAGACATAATCAAGCGTGAAAAATTTCCCGCATGTCATGCAGTGGTTTTTATAAACCGAGCCGTGAAGCTCCAAAACCTCCCGGCTGCCTGCCATTTGATGAAGCCCGTCGATATTTTGCGTGATAACGGCACGGAGCTTGCCCATTTCCTCAAGTTTTGCAAGCGCTATATGCGCGCTGTTTGGTTTTGCATCTTTATATATCATTTTGTTTTTGTAGTAGTCATAAAATTCCGGGGTATTATTCATAAAGAAGGTGTGCGACAGTATTATTTCCGGTGAAAGCTGACGCTTGCCGACCCGTTCGCTGTAAAGCCCGCCGGCGCCTCTGAAGTCAGGGATGTTGCTTTCGGTAGAAACTCCGGCACCCCCGAAAAATACTATATTGTCTGATGAGTTTATAATATCGCGTAGCTTTGAAATTTTCTCCGATATCGTTGAATCCATAAAACATTCCTCCCGTTTTTATAAATTTCAGCCGGGTTTAATTTGTATAAGCATTTATATAAGCGTACGTTTTTATGCTTTTTGTTCTGATTCTGTTTCTGCTGCCTCTTTTTTCATTTTCAATAATATTATAATACAGTAGATTTTCATAAAAAAGAAAATAGCGAGCTTTTTTAGCGCAGTTTACAAAATATTTTATTAAAACAATACAAAAACACTCCCTATGGCGGACACATTCATCCTGCCACAGGGAGTTTTATAATAGAGGGCATTATTTAACATGCTCTGTCATAGCGACAGTTAATGTATTCAGCTTTCCAGCCAGTCGCGCAGCGATTTTATCTGGCGCATGACGGAAGAAGGGGCTGTGCCGCCTAAAGACGTACGCTTTGAAACGCATGTCTCAAGGCTGATTTCACCGTAAAGGTCAGAGTCGAACGCTTCGCTGTATTTTTTATAAATTTCAAGGGGAAGTTCGTCGAGAACAAGCCCGTTTTCACTGCAGTAAGCGACAAGGGTGCCTACGATTCTGTAAGCATCTCGGAAGGGAACGCCTTTTTTCGTGAGGTAATCGGCAAGGTCTGTTGCGTTGAGGAAACCGCGGCGCGCGGCTTCGTACATGTTTTGCTTGTTTACGCGGCAAGTCGAAATCATGGGCGCAAAAAGCGAAAGGCAAGCCTTCACTGTGTCGACAGCATCGAAAATTGCTTCCTTGTCCTCCTGCATATCCTTGTCATATGCAAGCGGTAGCCCTTTCATCACGGTGAGAAGCGCCATAAGGTCTCCTGTGACGCGCCCGGTCTTTCCGCGAATAAGCTCGGCGACGTCGGCGTTTTTCTTCTGCGGCATTATGCTCGAACCTGTGCTGTAAGCTTCCGATACTTCTATAAAGCGATACTCCCAGCTTGAAAAGAGAATAAATTCTTCCGCCATGCGGGAAAGGTGCACCATGATGATTGAAAGGCATGCGGCAAGCTCAAGGACAAAGTCGCGGTCGGATACGGCGTCGGCGGCGTTATCGCATACGCCGGAGAAGCCGAGAAGCTCCGCTGTCATGTGGCGGTCTGTCGGGTATGTCGTTCCCGCAAGAGCGCAGGAGCCGAGCGGGGACACGTTTATTCGCTTTGTAGCGTCGGTGATGCGTTCGGCATCGCGCTTGAGCATGAAAGCGTACGCTGACAGCCAAAAGCCGAATGTCACAGGCTGTGCGCGCTGAAGGTGCGTATAGCCCGGCATAATTGTCGATGCGTGCTCTTCAGCTTTGTCTGTGATGGCGAGCACAAGCGAGCGGATGAGGTTTATTATCTCACCGCATTCACGGCGCAGGTAAAGCCGCAGGTCTGTTGCAACCTGATCGTTTCTGCTGCGGGCTGTGTGAAGCATTTTACCGGCGTCGCCGATACGGCGCGTAAGCTCGTTTTCAACGAAGGTGTGTATGTCCTCACAGCTCATATCTATTGTTAATTTACCGCTCTCAAGCTCCGATTTTATCTGAGCGAGAGTGTCTTTTATCGCAAGGGCGGCATCCGCCGGGATAATTCCGGTTTTGCCGAGCATCTCGGCGTGGGCTATCGAGCCTTCGATATCCTCGCGGAACATGCGGCTGTCAAATGAAATTGATGAGTTAAAGCTTTCGGCGGCGTCGTCGAGACCGCGCTTGGCACGTCCGGCCCAGAGATTGCCCATAATATAATGTACCTCACATGAAAAATTCATTGTATATAAAACAATTGTATTTATAATCTTACGTCATTCACCCTTGTTTGTCAATTGTGACGCTGCATTTGTACCGGAAAGGTGCGAACAATAATTTATCGATGAAATTGTTATAAAAGTGTTAACAAATGACGTGAATTACCCCTAAAATGGGGCAGAAGAGAGCAAGATTTTTTACAATCTTTATTCTGCAAATAAGGTTGACTTATCTTAACTGTACTTTTATAATGGACCAAGTATATAAAATGCGAACAAATTGTTTAATTACATTAGTACCGAAAGACGTGAACTACAGTTCCCGTGGGAGGTGGTCGGGATGGATAACAACATAGCGGACATGCAATACTTATGCAACCGTACGCTTTCACAAGAGCGGCGAGGTATCATTGAATCAATACCACAGTCCGGTGAGAATATTTTATTTGTGGTAGCGGCCGACCTCAACCTAAAAAGTAGGTATGCCGAAGCCTTTTTTATTGCGACGAATGTTGCTGTATATTCAGTTGAGCTGGAAGATGATAGTGAAAGTAAAAATACAAGCAAAAATAAAAGAAAAAATAAAGACACAAGCAACGGTGTAAGTATAAAATCATCTTCTCGTATACCTTACAGTAAAGTTGAAAAATGTAAGGTAAAGCGCAATTATGGCAATGCCGTTCTTGTTATAAACGATACGGATGGAAGATATATAAACTTTATCAGATTTTCTTATAAAGTTGCATCCCTTTTTGATGCGGCGGCCAACTTCGTTGAAAATGTCGGCGTAAAAAAACACGGCACTATCGACGAAGAGATGGCTATAATGGAAGTTGCTTTTGAGCGTCAGTTTTCATTTTGCCCAAAGTGCGGGCGCTCGCTCATTCATCCTGGCGCAAACTGCATATACTGCCAGTCAAAAAATAAACTGATAAAGAAGATTGGCAAATACATACTTCCGCATAAATATGTCCTCATATTTTGTCTTTTGCTTTCTGTTGCAACGACTGCCATGGCGATGATTCCGCCATATATGACAGGAAAGCTCGTTGATGACGTATTACCGAACCGTGATCTTAAACAGCTCCGTATAGTCGTCGCTGTGCTTTTCGCATCATATCTTCTGCAACAGGTTATTGGCGCATTCAGAACATACATGCTGCGTGTCGTCGGCGATAAGGTCGTTAGCGACCTGCGTGCTGACGTATACCGTCATGCTCAGTATCTTCCGATGAAGTTTTACGACAGGACATCTACCGGTTCGGTAATAAACCGAATCAGTGGAGACTCGGCAAACCTACAGGGGTTTATGCTGCGTATAACGCAGGAAGTCGTTGTGCAGTTTTTCACGATGATAGGCATTATTGTCATAATGCTTTCGATGAACTGGCAGCTTACATTGCTTTCGCTCATTCCCGTTCCGTTTGTCGTTTATGGCGCGAGAGTTTTCGGACGCAAGATACGTCCGTTTTACCGTAAGATATGGCGCCGCTGGTCGGCAGTTACGTCAATACTGACGGACTCCCTCCCCGGCATTCGTGTTATAAAAAGTTTTGCAAACGAGCGCCGCTCGACGGAAGAGTTTGAATATTACACAGATGAGTGGTTGAAGACAGATATTAAGTCAGCTCGAATTACAATAGCTTTTCCGCATATCGTTTCATTTATAATTACGTGCGGCTCGCTTGTAATCTGGGGCATTGGCGGACGTCTTGTCATTGAAAAGCCGGAATTTATCACAGCAGGTCTTCTTGTTACGTTTATTTCGTATACGTCGATGTTTTATGGCCCTGTAAACTTCTTTGCAAACCTGAACGACTCTTACCAGAGCTCACTTGCGGCAGCAGAGAGGATACTTGATATCATCGACGCCGAACCGGAGAGCAACAACGGTGCCGGCAACAAGCTTGATGTTATACAGGGTAAGATTGAGTTCAGAAACGTCAGCTTTTCATACGACCGTTCAAAGAAAACACTGTCAAACATCAACTTTGTCATTGAACCCGGTGAAATCGTTGGTATTGTCGGTACGACAGGTTCGGGTAAATCAACAATTATAAACCTTCTCATGCGTTTTTACGACGGTTACGACGGTACAATCCTCGTAGACGACGTTGATATCCGCGATATTGATATGGAGTATTACCGTGGGCAAATCGGCTATGTACAGCAGGAACCGATGATGTTCCACGATACGATTTACAATAATATTGCTTACGGTGTACCCGATGCGCACGTTGAGCAGGTTATACACGCAGCGGACGTGGCAAATGCGCATGAATTTATCGCCCGTATGCCTGATGCTTATGATACCATCCTCGGTGAGCGCGGAACCGGACTTTCTGGTGGTGAGCGTCAGAGACTTTCAATTGCGCGCGCTGTTTTAAAGAATCCAAGCATTCTTTTCTTTGATGAGGCCACAGCATCCGTTGACTCGGAAACTGAGGAGCTGATTCAGAGCGCTATTGAGCGACTCATAAGAGGACGTACAACAATAATGATAGCTCACCGTCTTTCCACACTGCGGAAAGCGAACAAGATTATCGTTGTTGACAAGGGTGAAATCATTGAAATGGGCACACCCGAGGAGCTTCTCGCGAAGAAGGGCAAATATTGGCGTCTTATACAGATACAACAGATGTCCGAGCAGGTCAGAAAGAGCAAGGAAGAGGAAAACTTTGAATAAGGAGGCGCTCGTATGGAACGCATTTATATAGATAACGATATGGCGCGTTTTACACGGCGTGACCTGACACTCGTTGACATGGATCTTTATGATGGCCGTCACTTTGAAAGGCTTGAGCCGCGCCGTTTATTCCCGATAACCGGTACGCAAAAATATATAACGCTTCTTGATGAGGAAGGCGAAGAGGTCGCTGTTATACGCGACCTCACAACGCTTCCCGCGGAAGACAGGCGCATTATTGAAGAGTGCCTTGACGAATATTATCACATCCCGAAAATCATAAAAATTAAGTCTTGTGAAGAAAGATTCGGGGTTACAAAGTTTTATTGCGTAACAGACCGCGGCGAATGCACAATTGAAGTGAACAATATAATACATCAGATAAAGCTGACGCATGGCATTCGCGTTCTTTTCCGCGATAACGATGATAACCGTTACGAGGTTCCCGATATACGCAGACTTGATTCAAAAAGCAGGTCGATCCTTGACGATTATCTATAATTTTGTTATAATACTCATGTCCCAAAAGGCATATTTGAGTAAATGTACATTTGAATCACATATAAAACGTCTGCATATACTATAATCTACATATAATACCGCGGTGCGGTACGATTATATATTGCTTACATTCTGCCGCTCGCGCGAAAGGACGGGATATTACATGAAACTTTTGTTAGCCATTGTCAATAACGATGACAGCGCTGTCGCGTCCTCCGCGCTGACAGAAAAAGGGTTTTTCGTTACAAAACTCTCAACAACAGGCGGTTTTCTGATGGTTGGCAACACAACGCTTCTCATCGGAACCGAGGATGAATCTGTTGATGAGGTTATGAAAATTCTAAAGAAGCATTGTGTTACACGCAAACAGGTAACATCACCGACAGCTTCGTTTGGTACCGGACTCAAAAAGGATAGTCTCCCGCGCGAAGCAAATGTCGGAGGTGCTACGGTTTTTGTCCTCAATGTTGAGAAGACGTTTAAAATATAAAAGCTAAAGATAAGGATAAAACTTTTACACTTAGTGTCCCGTTCTTTTGGGATATAGTCAAAAAAGCAAATACTAAATACAGAAAATACGAAAAAATCCGGGCGAATTTACCGCTCGGATTTTGTTTTTGTTGAAATATTAACCTATTAAAAAGAAATGTGAAAAAGCGTGCTTCGGTGTACTTTATATGTGTCTCTGTCACTCGTCCAGTACTTTATATCCGGCGGATTCAACGGCAGCTTTAAGTTTTGCGATGTCCGGTGTTGCACCACGCTTCGGTTTGACGGTTGCTGTTTTATCGTCAAGCGAAACTTTGACGGATGCAACACCGTCAACAGTAAGGAGGGCTTTCTCAACAGTTGCAGCGCAGTGATTGCAGTGCATCCCTTCAACATGCAGCGTTATTTTATCTTTTGAAGATGTGAAAAAAGCCATTTATTATATCACTCCTTTGCCTTATTTGGCTAATAATACAGCGTTAAAAGCGGAATTATGAAAAAAGTGTTGTAATAAACGCTGTCCGCCGGACATGCGGCGGGATTGTAAATAAATAAACCACCACATCCGGCGGATGCTTCCAGCGGACAGCATTCTCCGGACACCGTCCGAAGAATGCTCCACCGTTATTTATTAACTTTATTCTTCTTCCTCAATCTTAGCCTCAGCAATTATCTTCTGGGCGATATTGCCGGGAACTTCCTCGTAGCGTACGAAATTAAACTCGTAATGAGCGCGTCCCTGGCTGAGAGCGCGGAGAGCTATTGTGTAATCAAGCATTTCAGCCTTCGGAGCTTCAGCTTCGATGACGGTATAGCCCTTCTTAGCTTCCCACGGATTCATGCCGAGAACACGACCGCGACGCTTCGGAAGGTCACCGAGAATGTCACCAACGAGCGAATCCGGTACGTAAACTTTAAGCTCACCGATCGGCTCAAGGAGAACGGGGTTAGCCTGCGGAAGTCCTGCCTTATAAGCAAGGCGGGCGGCAAGTTTAAACGAAATTTCGTTACTGTCGACAGGGTGATAGGAACCGTCGAAGAGGTCAGCGGCAAGATGGACGACAGGGTAGCCTGCAAGAACACCATGCTGCATAGCTTCGAGAAGTCCCTTTTCAACAGCCGGGAAGTACTGCTTCGGAACGTTTCCGCCGACGACACTTTCAGTAAATGTAAGGCCTTCCGCTTCGCCGGGTGAGAATGTAATCTTAACGTGGCCATACTGACCGGCACCGCCGGACTGCTTCTTATGCTTACCTTCAACAGAAACTTTCTTCTTGATCGTCTCGCGGTAAGCTATCTTTGGTGTTGTGAGATTGATTGAGACGTTTGAACGTGCCTTAAGACGAGAAGCAACAACATCAAGATGGATGTCTGACATACCGTAAATGCACATCTGCTTCGTTTCGGCATTGTTTTCATAACGAAGCGTCATATCCTCGTCAAGAAGGCGGGCAATACCGTTGGAAATCTTGTCCTCATCGCCCTTTGCAGCCGGCTGAATAGCCATGCAGTAAAGCGGTTCCGGGAACTTAATCTTTTTATATTCAACAGCAGCGCCTGATGTAAGCGTATTGTTCGTAGCGGTAGCTGACAGCTTTGGAATTACACCGATGTCGCCGCAAGCAAGTTCATCAACTTCCGTTTGCTTTTTGCCGCGGATTGTGTAGATATGTGAAAACTTTTCAGTCTGTCCTGTTGTTGCGTTCTTTAAGCTCATGTCGCGGCGCAGCGTGCCGTTCATAACCTTAAAGTATGAAAGTTTTCCGAAGTTATCGGCCACCGTCTTGAAAATGAATAAGGACGTGTCGCCGGATTCGTCTATCTTGACTTTTTCGCCGCTCTCAGTTTTTTCGAATTCCTTGGAAAGCGGGGTCGGGAACGAGCCGACAAAGGCATCAAGCAGGCTTGTAATGCCCCACAGGTTGACAGCAGAACCGGCGTAAACGGGGACGATGGATTCGCTGATTATACCTTTGTGGATGGCTTCCATTGCCTCATCACGAGTGATAGGCTCCTCCATCAGTATCTTCTCCATCAGCTCCTCACTTGTCATGGAGATAGAATCATAGAGGATAGTCTTGTATTCTTCAGCTTCTGACGCAAAGTCAGAGGGGATTTCACTCTCAGTTGTTGTTCCCTTTTTGGGATCGTATGTGTAAGCCTTCATCTCAATGATATCGGCAAACATGCCCTTGTGACCAGTTACAGGTACAAGAACAGGGCATACGGAAATACCGAAAAGATCGCGAAGCTGACCGAAAACGCGTTTGAAATTAGCTTCGTTATCGTCTGCCTTATTTACAAAAAAGGCTTTCGGAATATCTGCCTCGGTTGCATAATCCCACGAAAGTTCAGTTCCTACCTCAGGGCCCGCTTTCGCATCAACAAGAATGACGGCACTGTCTGCGACACGCAGCGCTTGTTTTGCTTCGCCGACAAATTCAAGATATCCGGGGGCATCGAGGATATTGATTTTTGTTTTTTTCCATTCAACAGGGATTACAGATGTGGAAAGCGAGTATCCGCGTTTTACTTCTTCAGGATCACTGTCGCTGACAGTATTTCCGTCAGTTGTTTTACCCATACGGTCAATAGCGCCGGAGACAAAAAGCATAGCTTCAGCAAGCGATGTCTTGCCGCTCCCGCCATGTCCCAGCAGGGCAATGTTTCTGATGTCCTTCGAGCTGTAGGTGGCCATCTTTTACTGTTTTCTCCTCATGTTTTATATTTAAGATTAATTATTTTACAGCTTGTCAGCGGGACTATTGTTCCCATTGAAAATTAAACTTATAAAGTTGCTAATATGTTAATATGTTAAGTTGATACGTTAATACGTTGATACAAATAAATAAAAATGGGACTTCCATGCCCGCACTTATTCATTATACAATACAAAATCGCACCGTGCAATAGCAGAAACTATATTTTTACCCTAAATGAAACCCTAAATCAGCTACAAAACACTGTTTTTCAGGCTGTGACGTTATCAAAAAGCATGATTTTTTTGTATAACAAAAAGCTAAGCTGTTTTTTAGCTTAGCTTTTGTGCTTGTTTTGCTGTATTGTTACTGCTCTTTATGCTTTGCGCTGTTACGTGAAGCATCGCCACATAATAAAGTGAGCGGAACATGGTGAAGAGCATCTCATACAAAAATTTAAGCGTTTGCAGCGTCTATGATAGCGGCGAAGGATGCGGGTTTAAGTGAAGCGCCGCCGATAAGTCCGCCGTCTACATTTTCCATTGCAAGAAGCTCGGCTGCATTTTTCTCATTCATGGAGCCGCCATACTGAATGGTGAGAGCGTCGGCTGCTTCTTGATCGTAAAGATCAGCGATGACGCGGCGGATGAGGGCGCAAACTTCCTCGGCTTGCTCGGGTGTCGCCGTAAGGCCTGTACCGATAGCCCAAACAGGCTCGTATGCGATAATGACGCGAGAAAGTTCTTCCTTTGTCAGTCCCTCAAGGGCAAGCTTTGTCTGCATTGAAACTACTTCGTTTGTAATGCCGCTCTGACGCTGTCCTATGACTTCGCCAACACAGATGATAGCTGTCAGACCTGCATCAATAGCAGCTTTAGCGCGCAGGCGGACAGTTTCATCAGTTTCTCCAAAGTACTGACGACGTTCGCTGTGACCGACGATAACATATTTAACACCGCACTCGACGAGCATAGCGGCTGAAATTTCGCCGGTATATGCGCCTGATTCTTTAAAATGAACGTTTTGAGCACCAATTGCGACGTTTGTGCCTTCGGCTGCCGCAACGGCAGCAGGAATATCAACAAACGGTACGCATAAAACTACATCGCATTTATCTTTGCCGCGCGCAGCGGCAGCGATTTCCGAGACAAGAGCAAAAGCTTCCCTCGGAGTTTTATTCATTTTCCAGTTGCCCGCAATAACGGTGCGTCTTTTATCTCTGTTCATGCCGCCTCGCCTCACTCTTTATCGTTAAGGCAGGCGATGCCGGGAAGCTCAAGGCCTTCAAGGAATTCGAGTGACGCGCCGCCGCCTGTCGAGATATGCGTCATACGGTCAGCGTAACCAAGTTTTTCGATAGCAGCTGCGGAGTCACCACCGCCGATGATGGAGATAGCGCCGGATGCGGCAACAGCTTCGGCGACAGCTTCAGTACCGGAAGCAAAGTGCTCCCATTCGGAAACGCCCATCGGGCCGTTCCAGACAACAGTGCCGGCGCCGGCTATTGACTTAGCGAATAGCTCCTGAGTTTTTTCGCCAATGTCAAGTCCCATCCAGCCATCCGGGATGGAATCGGAGTAAATGCGCATGTAGATGGTGTCTTCCTTGTATTCGCGGCCGATGATGTTGTCAACGGGAAGAAGGAACTTAACACCCTTTGCGCGTGCTTTTGCCATCAGTTCGCGGGCAAGATCAAGTTTATCGTCCTCGCAGATGGAGTCACCGATAGGAGCTCCCATAGCTTTGAAGAAGGTGTATGCCATACCGCCGCCGATGATGAGCATATCAACCTTATTGATGAGGTTGTTGATAACGCCAATCTTGTCGGAAACCTTTGCACCGCCGAGAATAGCGATAAACGGGCGCTTCGGATTCTCAAGCGCGTTGCCCATTATAGTGATTTCCTTCTGAATGAGGTAACCGCAAACGGCGGGCAGGTAGTCGGCGACGCCGGCTGTAGAAGCATGAGCACGGTGTGCTGTGCCAAATGCGTCATTTACATATATATCAGCGAGTGAAGCAAGCTCTTTTGCAAAGTTAGGATCGTTTTTCTCTTCTTCTGCGTGGAAACGAACGTTTTCAAGAAGCATTACATCGCCCGGTTTAAGAGCGGCGGCCTTTGCTTTTGCATCAGGGCCGATAACATCTGCTGCCATGATGACAGGCTTGCCGAGGTATTCGGCAATTTTAGCCGCAACAGGGGCAAGGGAGAACTTCTTTACGTCGCCCTTTGCCTTTTCAATGGCAGCGGCAGTTGCCGCCTCACGTTCTGATTCGGGAAGAGCTTCAATCTTGGCTATTTCTTTCTTATCAAGCTTGATTTTTTCGTTGAAGACGTTATGAGGACGTCCAAGATGCGAGCAGAGAATCACCTTTGCGCCGTGATCGACAAGATATTTGATCGTCGGCATAGCGCCTACAATGCGCTTATCGTCAGTGATGACGCCGCCGTCCATCGGCACGTTGAAGTCGCAGCGTGCAAGGACTCGTTTACCTGAAACGTCGATATCTTCGATTGTTTTTTTGTTATAGCTCGCCATATTATACCTTCCTGTAGTTTTGTATTTTCTCGAGTTTTTGTTGATGTTAATATACCACAAACAGAGTAGTTTTACAAGCGGCGGCGTAAAAATCTGGTGCAGTTACATAATTTCATGATAAAAAACTGTAAACATTATCCGGCGATGAGGAAATAAGTGATGACAACGGCGCCGAGAATAATCCTGTATACGCCAAATGACGTGAATGTATGCTTGCGAACGAAGTCAAGAAGGAATCTGATAGCTATTATTGAAACGACAAATGCAACGACGCTTCCGACGAGAAGAATTAAAAGCTCATCATATGTCGGGATACCGGAATCAAGAATGAATTTTACAGCTTTAAGTCCGCTTGCGCCGACCATTGTCGGGATTGCCATAAAAAATGAGAATTCGGCTGCTGCCGTGCGGGTCAGGCCAAGCAGCATAGCGCCGAGAATTGTCGAACCGGAGCGAGAAGTTCCGGGAATTATAGCGAGAATCTGGAACAAACCGATTGCAAAAGCAGTCAAATATGTTATAGACGAAACGTCGCTTTTCACCTGCGATTTCGGAGAGCGCCGCTCGATAAGTATAAACGCAACGCCATAAATGATAAGAGTAATTGCGACGGTGATGTAATTGTAAAAATGTTCGTCGAACCAGTCGTCAAAAAGCATGCCGACGACGGCTGAGGGGATAACAGCAACAATGACCTTGAACCAAAGCTGCCATGTCGCCGATTTTTCCGCGGGGGATTTGCTCTTTGCAAACGGGTTCAGCCGCGTAAAATACATAACGACAACGGCAAGGATGGCGCCAAGCTGTATGACTACACGGAACATCTCGACAAAAGCATCGGAAACATCCATTTGAACGAGACGCTCAAGAATAATAAGGTGGCCTGTGCTGCTGATGGGTAGCCATTCCGTCACGCCCTCGATAATACCGAAAAGAGCTGCCTTTATCAGCTCAATGAGTAATTTCATAATAAACTCCTTATGTCGCACATAAAAAATCGTTGATTATTGCTCACTTGCCGCTGCCGCTGCAGATTGCGCTTGTGGTTTACACAAGCGTTAAACGCCGCGTAAAATGTCACCCGGTGAGATGGGAAACGGCACGTCACATGAAAAAATCATTCCCGGGTGCGGCGCCGATTCAATGGGCTCCCCGTCGCCGTTTTTCAGACCGCGTATAATCAAACCGCGCCCTGTTTTGCCCGGCGACACAACCTCGGCGGCGTCTCCTTCGCACACGCGGTTTTTCTGCCGGAATACAGCGCGCCCGGATGTTTCATCATATGAAACGGCGACGGCAAGATATGCTTTGTCGCGCAGGTATCCGGTGTATGAGACGGTATTTGCCGTGTTTGCAGGTGAGTTATAAAAAAAACCGGTGCAGTATTCGCGATGGCTGACGCTTTCAAGCTCACGAAGAAGCGCCGGGTCGAATGTGTACCCTTCAGGGTCGGCAATGTACCTGTCAATTGCTATGCGATAGGCGTTTGCAGTAACAGCACCGTAATAAGCGCTCTTAACTCGCCCTTCGATTTTAAAGCTGTCAATACCGGCTTCAATCAGCTCGGGTATATGCTCTATCATGCAAAGGTCACGCGAACTCATAACGTAAGTGCCACCAATGTCTTCCTCAATAGGAACGCGCCCATCGGGGCGCTTTTCTTCGGTGACCTCAATTGATTTAACAGTATAATTCCAGCGGCATGGCTGCGCGCATTCACCTCTGTTTGCGTCGCGCCCCGTAAAGTAATTTGACAAAAGACACCGTCCGCTGTAAGCAATGCACATAGCTCCGTGTATGAACACCTCAAGCTCAAGCTCGGGCGGCGTGTTCTTGCGGATTTCGATGATTTCACGAAGCGTAAGCTCGCGCGCAAGCACAATGCGGCGGACACCGAGCGCGTGCCACGCGCGGCAAGCGTATGACGAAACGGCGCTTGCCTGAGTCGAGAGGTGTATTTCAAGCTCCGGTGCGACATCACGCACAAGAGAAAGCACCCCGATATCAGCGACAATGACAGCGTCGGCGCCTATTTTGGAAAGATAACGGATATAATCACGAAGAGGGGCATATTCGCGGTCACGGGGCATCGTGTTTACTGTAACATAAACGCGGCGGCCGAGCGAGTGCGCGTACGAGACGGCAAAGGCAAGCTCCTCTTCCGTAAAATTAGCGCTTGCCGAGCGCATACCATATGATTTACCCGCAAGATAAACAGCGTCAGCGCCATAAGAGAGCACGGCGCGAAGCTTTTCGGGATCGCCGGCGGGCGATAGCAGCTCTGGCTTTTTCATTTCTTTTGTTCTTTGTTTTATACCTTTCAGGCAGCCAAGATTGGGCGTGAATAATGCAATTTTCCTATTCTATTCTGAGGTTTTTTGCATATGCCTTGCCCATCTGTGGCGTGCCGAATATCTAATGTTTATTAAACCTTTTCGTATCATGATACAATAATAAGCTTTATATTGTCAAGGCGCGGCGCCTTCGATAAAATAACAGAAAATATGCCACTGACAGCATTGTATTGACATTATACGATATGATATAATCATTGTAGATATATGCAGGGCTTCTAAATTGTCATAATTTGCACTGAAACAGGCATCATAAAAGTAAAATACAGCGGAGATTTTGGGGAGGGGTTTTTATAATGCACGGCTTATTTGGGCACGGAAGCTGTTTTGTTAAGTCGAAAGCAAACAAACACCTCGGTAGCGGCCTTTCCTCTTCAAAAACAGGCGGGGGCTACACAATTCGGGATGGGAATAAGCTTTATCACAGTTACAGATCCGGTCATATTTTTTATGTAGTTCTCGCTCTTTGCGCTTCGCTTCTGATGTTTTTCTCGATTTATAATTATGGCGGTTTCCTTTTTACGGTGTCGACAGCTGTTGAGCGGAACAGTAAAGTGTTGCCATGCGACAAAATGGAAAAATCTCCCACAATCAGCGGTGTAGACGAGAATGACGAAGTTATTGGAGATGTAGTCATAGGCGTAGACCCCGACAAAGACGATGATGCCAGCGATGGGGAAGAGAACAATAATCCGGAAAAAGACCCTGACGATACAACTGATAGCGAGACGACCTCGCCGGTTGTGAACCCACAGCCCAATAATACGGGAGGAGCCGTTCCGCAAAGCGACGCTGTAAGTATGTCGTATTTTGACGACGCTGTTTTCATCGGAGATTCCCGAACTCAGGGACTTCAGATGTATTCAGGTATAAAAAACGGCACGTTTCTTGCTCTGCGCGGTCTCAGCATATCAACGGTATCAACGTATAAATTCGTTGACGTCACGATGGGCGATCATACGGAGACTATGACGGTTACAGATGCACTCCGGCTGATGAAATTTGGCAAAGTTTATATCTCTTTCGGCTTGAATGAGCTTGGATGGCAGTCAAATACGATTTTTGCCGAGACATACCGTGATTTTATACGCAAGATAAAAGAGATAAACCCGTCGGCGATCATATATGTTGAGAATATCATACCAATGACAAAAAGTGCGTCCGAAACAAGCTATGCTTCAACCGGAAACGCAAAGATAAAGGTATATAACGAGCTTATCGAGAAGGTTTGCGCCGATGAGGGTGTTTATTACCTTGATCTCGCGTCACATTTCAGCGATGATGAGGGCAATTTGGACGAGGCGCGCTTTGAAACATCGACAGACGGCGTCCATTTCAAGAGTGCAGCATATAAAGAATGGGCTAATTATCTCTTAACGCACACAGCAGAAGGAATGATGAAAAACACCTCTGTCACGTCTGACACTGCTTCAGAATAATATCAGCATAATAAAATAAAAAAGCTCTTTTCGTTAAACATATTAACATTCGCGGCTCTTTTGAAATATAATTCTTAATACAAATTTAAAATGCGCCTTTAATATTTTGACAAATTGTGATGTATAATAAGTGAAATCATTTCAGAAGAGCGATTTGTAAGCAAATAAAAAAAGAGATAATAAAATAAAGAGATAATAAAAAAGAATGAAAAATAATTTTTATCGTATAATTTCAATTATTGCCGCGGCGGCGTTTATTATAATTCCAACCCTTTTATTATACGGCTGCGGTCGCGGTGACAAAGGCGATGACAGTGACTCACTTGCTGACACATCAAATGCAGATACCGACACTACATCTGCAGATGATAAAAACGAAAGTGATGTCACACATGAGAAAATCGCTGAGGCTGTTTTTGGCGCCGTTCAGTTTACTGACGAGCTTGAAGCGCTTGATGGCGATGTAGCGCTTGCTGTTTACAGCCTTGATGGTATGGTGGAAGCGGACGATATGTTTGCTTATGCCGGCACAGGCGCTCTTGCAGAAGAGCTTGTCATTGTCCGTTGTGATGATAATGCCGAAGAAATAATCAATGTTTTTAAAGAATACAGAGATAAACAAAAAAACGTATTTGAATCATACAATGCAGGGGAAGTCGTCAAGCTGAATGATGCTGTTATTATGAAAATCGGCGGATATGTCATTTACTGCGTTTCCCCTGATTCGGATGCTGTGGAAAATGAGCTGTTATTGTTGACAAAATAACATCTCTCGTGATACGATTATACTTACACAAAAAATGATAAAACGCGATGATGGAGACGGCTGTGATGTCGCGTGCCGGATGGGGCAGCACAAAAAGCGCTATTGTACACGCAAGCGAGCGATGATGGAGAGCGCATAACAACAGTGCATCCGGCAGCAAATTGCCATAACAGAGAGCGCCGGCATGGCTGGAACCGGTGCGGCAGGACAACACGGCATTTCACTCCGGAGCGGACGGTGTGAAGCGGCACTTTTCACAAATGCACCACTTTTATGTGCCGTTGTAGCGCTGCACGGATGGCTCCGTTAAAGGCTCACCAAGCGCCCTGTTAATTTTTACAGGGAATACGGGTGGTACCGCGGGATATAATCCCGTCCCGGTTTTCGGGACGGGATTTTTTTTTGTTACATTTTTCAGTAAATAAATGAAATTTCAAAAAACAACATAACAAATACACACGAAAAATTGAATTTTTCGAAAGGATATGGCTGACGTGGAACTGAAGGAAAAACTATTAGCAATAAAGGAGGAAGCGGCGCGTCTTTTTGAGGAGGAAAATGCCGATATCGAAGCGCTGCGAATTCGTTATCTTGGTAAAAAGGGCGAGCTGACGTCTGTTTTACGCGGAATGGGAGCCGTTGCGCCGGAGGAAAGACCGGTTGTCGGCGCTATTGTAAATGAAGTGCGCGAGTTTATCGAAAACAAAATAGTTGAGTTGAGAGAAAAACGTGCAAAAGAGGAATTTACGCGCCGGCTTGCGTCTGAAAAGCTTGATGTTACAATGCCCGCTGTAATGCCGCCCGTCGGCGGCCGCCATCCGCTTTCAAAAGTTAAGCTCGAGATGGAAAATATATTCCTCGGCATGGGCTTTACGATTGCAGAGGGGCCTGAGGTTGAGTACGATTACTACAATTTCGAGGCGCTTAACATGCCGGCAGGCCATCCTGCGCGCGACACACAGGACACATTCTATATAACTGATAAAATTCTTCTCCGCAGTCAGACGTCAAGTGTTCAGATACGCACAATGGAGAAGGAAAAACCGCCGATACGGATAATATCGCCCGGGCGCGTTTACCGCTCCGACGAGGTTGATGCGACACACTCGCCGCTCTTTCATCAGGTTGAGGGGCTTGTTGTCGACCGTGGCATAACGATGGGCGACCTTCGCGGCACACTTTTGATATTCGCAAAGAATCTGTTCGGCGAGTCAACGCGCATACGCTTCCGTCCGCACCATTTCCCGTATACGGAGCCGTCGGCTGAAGTCGACGTATCGTGCTTTGCCTGTGGCGGTGAAGGTTGCCGCCTTTGCAAGGGCGAAGGTTGGATTGAGATACTCGGCTGCGGCATGGTTCACCCGAACGTGCTTTCCGGCTGCGGCATTGACCCTGATGTATACAGCGGTTTCGCTTTTGGAATAGGTATTGAGCGCGTAGCAATGCTTAAATACCATATCGACGATATGCGCCTTTTCTATGAAAATGACCTGCGCTTCCTTGCGCAGTTCTGATGAAAATAAGGTAAGGAGGACGCAGAATTATGAAGTTACCATTACAGTGGTGCTCTGATTTCACGAACATCAAAGACATAGATATAAAAACATTCTGTGACAGAATGACGGATACAGGAAGCAAGGTCGAAGGCTGGGAGGAGAATGCCCGTGACATAGAAAACGTTGTCGTCGGGCGCGTTGTCAAGATGGATCGCCATCCTGACTCCGATCACCTTTGGATTTGCGAGGTAGATGTGGGAGAAGCGTCACATCGTCAGATAGTCACAGGTGCGCAAAATGTATTTGAAGGAGCTATTGTGCCAGTGGCGAAAGCTCCGGCAAAGCTGCCCGGTGGCGTTGAAATAAAATCCGGCAAGCTGCGCGGGGTTGTCTCTGACGGTATGCTTTGCTCGATTGACGAGCTTGGGTTGACGTCACACGATATGCCGGGAAACGACAGCAGCGGAATCTGCATTTTAGGCGACGAGTTTGCCGATAAAATCGGCGCCGATATCCGCGACGCGCTTTTGCTTCGCGGTGTAACGGTTGATTTTGAAATAACGCCGAACAGACCTGACTGCTTATCTGTTATCGGCCTTGCACGCGAGGCTGCTGTAACATTTAATCGCGATTTTTCAGTACCGGCGCCATCGGTTAAAGTGTCCGGTGATGGTGATGACGTATCAAACTATATAAGAGTCGATATTGAAGCGCCTGATCTCTGCCCGCGCTACTGCGCTAAGGTCGTAAAAAATGTCAAAATTGAACCTTCACCTCTTTGGATGAGGATGCGTCTGAGAGCAGCCGGCGTGCGCCCGATCAACAATATCGTTGATATAACAAACTATGTCATGCTTGAGTATGGCCAGCCGATGCACGCTTTTGACTATTCGTGCCTTGATGGTGCCCACATTATTGTAAGGCGCGCCCGTGACGGCGAGCTTTTCCGCTCGCTTGCTGAAAACGACACAGACAGGCCGCTTTCATCGTCAATGCTTGTAATTGCCGATGAGAAAAAACCTGTTGCGCTTGCCGGTGTCATAGGCGGAGCCAACAGCGAGATAAAACCTACAACAACGACGGTTGTTTTTGAATCGGCTAACTTCAACGGTGTTTCCGTAAGGCTTTCGGCAAAAGCGATGAACATACGCACCGAAAGTTCCGCTCGCTTTGAAAAGGGCATGGATCCCGAGAACGCAATGCCAGCTCTTCTGCGCGCATGTGAGCTTGTAACTATGCTTGGTGCAGGTGAGGTCGTTGACGGTATCATTGATGTTTATCCGGGCAAGAAGGAAAAACGCACAGTTAAATTTGAGCCAGACCGCATAAATGCTTTTCTCGGCACGGATATTCCGCGCTCGAAAATGGAGGAGATACTTTCATCGCTCGGGTTTGGCATTGAAGCCGGCGGTGATTTTGTAACCGTGCCGAGCTGGCGAGGTGACGTCTCTTGTATGAATGACCTTGCCGAGGAGATAATACGTATATACGGTTATAATGAGGTTACGACGACGCTCCCGCTTGTTCGCATAAAGCAAGGCGGCAGGACACAAAGGCAGCAGTTTGAGCTTTCGCTCCATGAGCTTATGTGCGGCATGGGGCTTTGGGAAACGGAGACGTTTTCATTCATAGGCCCGCGTTATCTTGATATGATACACGTGCCGGAGGAAGATATTCGCAGAAACTGCGTTGTTATATCAAATCCGCTCGGCAAAGATACAAGCATTATGCGCACAACGGCATTGCCGTCAATGCTTGATGTTCTCTCGCATAACCAGAATTATAAGAATGCATCTGCCGCGATGTATGAGCTTGCGACAATATACATCCCGACGGGCGTTGATACCCTGCCGGAGGAGAAAAAAGTGCTTGTCGTTGGCATGTACGGCGGTGGGGTGGATTTTTACCATCTCAAGGGAATATGCGAGCGCATTATTCTTTCAGCAGGTATATCCGGTTATAAAACCGTTGCCGTACGCGACAATCCTTCATATCATCCCGGAAGGTGCGGAGAAATCCGTCTTACCGATGGCACTGTGCTGTGTGTGCTCGGTCAGGTTCATCCGGAGGTTGCGGAGGAATTTGAACTTTCGGGCGAGATATATGCAGCGGAGATTGATGTTGAGGCGATATTTGAACGGCGCGCTGGCGTACGTGAGTTCCGTCCGTTGCCGAAGTATCCGGCGGTATGGCGTGACTTCTCGTTTGTCTGCGATGAGGAGATTGAAGCAGGATCGGTCGTCGATGTCTGTTGCGAAGCCGGCGGCGAGCTTGTTGAGTCGGCTTACATTGTCGATGTTTACCGCGGTGAGCAGGTTGGCGAGGGTAAAAAGAGCGTGTCGGTGCGTGTCCACCTGCGCGCTTCTGACAGAACATTGACAGACGCTGAAGCTGATGCGATTGCAGCGAAAATGCTTGATGAAATCGGACGCCGGCTTGGAGCATCGTTGCGCGGAAGATAATTTTAACAATCTTGTTGCATATATTGTCTTTTGTGATATAATATACTTGATGACAACGAAAGGAGTCTATAATAATGAAGGAAAAGAAGAAGTACGGCGTTATTTGGCGCGTGCTTGTGATAATCGCAGCCGTTGTTGGTGCTTTTGTGGCGGCTGAGGTGATCCTCGAGAAGGTATTCAAGAAATATCTCAAGATTGTCATCGAGCTTGGTGATGTTGACGAACTTGAAGATGAGTTTAACGGATGCAGCAGCAGAGACGATGAAGATGAAGAAGAAGCCGAGGCGGATAACAGCGCCGAGGATGATGACAGCGACGACGACATTGGTGACACAGTAATAATAGACGACTAAACGACGCAAGGTAAAAGAAAAATAAAACAGCATAGTTTTAAGTGTAATAAGAAAAAGTATAATAAGTGTTAAGTAAAATTCCCGCTTCACATTTTGTGAAGCGGGAATTTTGTATATTAACATATTTAATTATTATCGTAGCTTTAAGATTAAGGCTTCATGGCATCCTTGCGGGAGAGGTTAAGGCGTCCGCGCTCGTCGGTGCCGAGGTATTTGACTGTCATCATGTCGCCGACTTCGCATACATCCTCTACCCTTTCGGTATGCTTGTTTTCAAGGTCCTTGATGTGGACCATGCCCTCTTTACCGGGGGCAATCTCAACGAAAGCGCCAATCGGGATTATACGAGTTACGCGTCCGGTGTAAATACCGCCAACTTCAGGCTCGAAAACAATTCCTTCTATCGTTTTCTTCGCTTGTAATGCGGCTTCGCGGTCTACGGCAGAGATGTAAACCGTACCGTCTTCCTGAATGTCAATTTTCGCGCCGGTGTCCGCAACTATCTTCTGAACGACCTTACCGCCGGTGCCGATAACATCACGGATTTTCTCAACGTCAATCTTCATGACGATGACCTTCGGTGCATAAGGCGATACTTCAGGTCTCGGAGCGGGTATAGCCTTGAGAAGTATTTCATCTATGATATAATCGCGGCCTTTATGTGTCACTTCAAGAGCTTTCTTAATTATCTCCGGCGTCAGGCCGTCAATTTTAAGGTCCATCTGAATTGATGTGATACCCTTGTGTGTGCCGGCAACCTTGAAGTCCATATCGCCATAGAAGTCCTCAACACCCTGAATATCTATCATCGTCATCCAGCGGTCGCCTTCTGTGATAAGACCGCAGGAAATACCGGCAACCGGTGCTTTGATCGGAACGCCGGCATCCATAAGAGCAAGCGTTGAGCCGCAGACAGAGCCCTGGGACGTTGAGCCGTTGCTGCTGACAACCTCGGATACGCAGCGGATAGCGTATGGAAATTCCTCAACTGAGGGGAGCACGGGGAGAAGCGAGCGTTCGGCAAGTGCACCATGACCAATCTCACGGCGTCCGGGACTGCGGGCTGATTTTGCTTCGCCAGTCGAATAGCCGGGCATGTTGTAGTGGTGCATATAGCGCTTCGTTTTCTGATTGTCAATGCCGTCGAGCTCCTGCGAGTCGTTGAGGGAGCCGAGAGTACATACGGTGAGAATCTGGGTCTGACCGCGGGTGAAAAGTCCGCTTCCGTGTACGCGGGGCAGGACTCCTACTTCCGCCGCGAGCGGGCGGATTTCATCAAGGCGACGGCCGTCAACGCGCTTTCCTTCTTCAAGAAGCCAGCGACGGACAATCTTTTTCTGGACCTGATAGATAATCTGATCCATCTGGGTGGTTATGTCGGGATATTCTTCGGAGAATTTTTCCACAATAGCATCTATGATAGGCAGCATACGCTCGTCACGAACGTTTTTATCGGGAGTGTCAAGAGCGTACATGACGTCTTTTTCACAAAATTCAAATACACGCTCAACCATTTCGTGATCAAGCTCGCCGGAAGGATAGCTGAACTTCGGCTTACCGACAGCGGCAACGATGCTGTCGATAAACTCAATAATGCGGCAGTTTTCCTCATGTGCGAGCATGATGGCTGCGAACATGTTCGAATCTGAAACTTCCTTCGCGCCGGCCTCAATCATGACGACCTTTGACCTTGAGGATGCGACGGTCAGCTCAAGCGTGCTTGCTTCGCGCTGTGCTTCCGTCGGGTTGACGATTAGTTTGCCATCGACCATTCCGATAAGAGCGCCGGAAATCGGTCCGTTCCACGGTATGTCGGATATGGAGAGGGCGATTGACGCGCCAAGCATAGCGACAAGCTCAGGCTGGCAGTCCGGGTCAACAGACAAAACAGTGAGAGACACGACTATGTCGTTTCTCAAATCCTTCGGGAAAAGCGGGCGAATAGGGCGGTCTACGACACGCGAGATTAGAATTGCCTTTTCGGAGGGGCGTCCCTCACGGCGCGTATAACTGCCGGGGATTCTGCCGACAGCATAAAGACGTTCCTCAAAGTCAACAGCAAGGGGCAAAAAATCAATGCCCTCTCTCGGTTTTGCGGAGGCTGTTGCGCAGGCGAGAAGTACCGTATCACCGTATCTAATCAAGCAGGAGCCATTTGCAAGTCCGGCAACTTTGCCGACTTCAACTTTTAATGGGCGACCAGCGTATTCTGTTTCAAAGACTTTTACGTTTTCAAACATGAAAAACTGTTCCTTTCCGTTTAATAAATATATTTCAAACGGAGAGGCGTGCCGGAATTAACACTTAAACAGACGCGTAACAGCGCTTCAGCGCTGCTCTTTCGCTATTCTCGCACCGCCATCGCACCGCTTTATATGCGATAGCGACATTTTTTCGTGAAAAATTGCTTTTTCGTGTTTATATGCGTGTTACGCGCTTGTTTAAATGCTGATTCGCGGCTTCGCCAACTCCGTGTGATTACGATTGATTACAATATTTTAAAAAAAGCCATGCTTTTGTTTGCTGAAAGGTTTAGCGGGCCGGCGCTTTTACGTCGGCCCGCGCCACATCACGTGTTGTGCTGGTTTGATGAACAAAAATGAAAGGTAATGTATTACTTTCTGATGTTCAGCTTATCGATTATCGCACGGTAACGCTCAATGTCAACCTTGGCAAGATAGTTAAGCAGGTTACGGCGATGTCCGACCATCTTGAGAAGACCGCGGCGGCTGTGGTGGTCCTTTTTGTTATTCTTCAGATGCTCTGTGAGATTGTTGATGCGTTCTGTGAGAATAGCAATCTGAACTTCAGGGCTGCCGGTGTCGCCTTCATGTATGGCGTACTTTGCAATAATTTCCTGCTTTTGTTCTTTTGTGAGTGCCATGTATTTCACCTCATAAATATATTACTTTACGTCTCAGCAGACGGCGGGTGAAATGCCCAAAAGCGGGCCTTATATCCGTGAACCGAGATCGCAAGCATGATAATTATATCACGGGGCTTTTTATTTGTAAATAATAATTTCCACACTTTAGTGTTATAAACATTCAATTATAGTGGCTGATAATTTGAGAAATATTATTTATTACGGATATATGCGAGAAGTAGTTTATTTCTCATGCGTTGCTGCTCTTTTACTTCCTTTAAAAAATGATATTAAGCCGCATATGATGAGGAAAGCGCCGAATAAATAGCGCAGCGCGCCGCCGCTCACACGGGCGGCAATAAGACTGCCTGCAATTGCACCGACTGATCCCATTACGGCAAAAATTAAGAATGCAAGAAAATTAATTTTCCGACGCAGAAAATGGATTATGAGAGAAGCAGCCGACGCTGCGATGAAAAAAATAAGATTTATTCGCTGAGCGTCGTACTGTGCGATATCACGCGCGAGCGTCAGATAGACGACGAGCAGCCCGCCGCCACCAACGCCCATACCGGATAAAGCAGCGGCAAAAAATGCGGCAATTATGTCCCAGACGATTATTATTACATCACCCCGGCTTCCTTTAATATCATGCTGACACCTGCCCAGACGACAAGAGCGGAAAAAATCTTTTTTATTACCGAAGAATTAAACACATCAAGCAGGGCGGCGCCACATATACCGCCGCAAGCGGCAGGCACGATGTATATGGCATATTTAATAGTTGACGAAGCGGTGGAGGTGGCACTTGAGGAGGTGAGACTGTAAAGCAGCGCCGATACAGCCGTTATCGGCAATATTGATGCAATAGCTGTTGCAAGTATATCGCGTATATCGCCACCCGGCTCAGTATCTAAATCAGCACCGCGGCGCTTTCGTTTAAAATATGAGAGCGCATATACGATTATAATGCCGCCGCCCGTACCGATAAGCCCGTTGATGAGACCGGCGACAAGGCCTGCCGCACATAAAAAGAAAAGCTGCTTTTTGCTATCGGAAGTCACACCCAAAAAGCGAACGCCATGTGTCCGCACCTCCTTCATAAGCATTACATCAAAAGTCTTCCACCGGACTCCTGTACTTGTATTTTCTCATGAAATCTGTTATTATATACTCACAAAAGAGCAAATATGTAATGCTCTTGTTTTATGTGATTGTAAAAAAAGTGACGTTATAAACACAAGCTGATAGATTATTATCGATAATTATTGTATGGAGAGGAGCGATCTGCGCATGGCTGCGAAAAAAAATGAAAAAAACGGCAGCGCGAACAAAGCGGTATCCGAAAAAAAGAAAAAAGCAGCTGAAAGCTCAAAAGCATCGACGAGAGCTAAGGCAGATGATGCGGATACTGAACGCTACCGCGCGATTGACGATCCATACAGTTTAATAAATCAAATACTACCGTTTGTTTTTTTTGTTTTTTCTGTTTTCTTTTTTCTTATACTTATAATGAATCACGGGGCATCCGGCATAGGTGTTGCCGCAGCTTCGCTAAAGAACATCCTTTTAGGGCTTCTGTCAACTGCCGCATATGCCATACCGCTTACTCTTTTTAATCTTGGCGCTTTCTGGCGCCTTGACGCGCAGCGGCATCGTTTAAAATGGCGCCTTTGGTGTATTGTAATCGCCGTACTCATTACAGCGGCGATCTTACAGATTATCGGAGGAGACGGCGTTGTCTATAATTTAAAAGCTTTATATGACAGCGGCAGATTATTTAAAGGGGGCGGCGTCATCGGCGGCCTTATCGGTTCGCTGTTTTTACAGCTTTTAGGGAAAGCACTGTCGCTTGTTCTTCTGTTTTCCGCGCTTTTTGTTGCCGTTCTTTTAATGTTTGGCCTGACGCCCCATGTAGTTTACAGCTTCTTTTTATATCGAGCTAAGAAGCGCGTCAGCGAAATGCGAAATAAGCGAAAAAAACCGGTTTCAAAGCCGGAGCTATCACGCATAACGCAGCTTGATGATGGACAAGCAGAGCCCGCAGTTGTGGCAAGCGCAAGTGCCGGCGTCGGAACAAATATAGAGAGCCGTCCTGTGCGGCGCGCTAAGTTTAACCCCGATGTCGATGTTGGCGAAGACGAGCACGATGATGTCGAGCGTGATATAATTGACAAAAAGATATTTGACGAAGTTATGCGCCGCACAAATGAGCGCTATGGCCGGCAGGTGTTCCCCGACGAGATTGAGGGTGACAAAGACAAAGAAAAAGCTGATAGCGCTAATAAAAACGGCGACGACGCAAGCGAAGACATTGAAAACCTGCGCACAGGCGCGGCGGAAATCCGCGTCGATAAAATTGCCGAGGGCGAGCTTGACTTATCAAAGATATTTGTCAATCCGGACAGCATAGAGCTGCTGAAAAAAGCACGGTCGGGGTCAGCGGAAAATAATTCCTCTGAGACGCTGAAAGTTGAAAAAACACAGCTTTCCGTGCAGCAGCCGCAGCCGGATATTGAGGTGCCGGAACCTGCTCCGGTTTATAAATTTCCTCCGCTATCTCTTTTGACGGAACCTCCGCGCAGGTCGGCAGCCGACATTGAGGAGCTTGAGGAAAATGCCCGCAAGCTTGTTGAAACGCTTGCCAGCTTCAACGTACACACTCGCATAGCGGACGTTTCACGCGGTCCGACAATAACTCGTTATGAGCTGACGCCAGAGTCCGGTACACGTGTACGCTCAATATCAAACCTTGTTGACGATATTTCGCTTAATCTTGCAACGCAAGGCGTTCGTATCGAGTCGCCAATACCGGGGAAAGCTGCTGTCGGTATTGAAGTCCCGAATAAGACACGTGAAATTGTTTATCTGCGCGAGCTTCTTGAGAACAAAGAATTTCAGGAAGCAAAAAGCCGCCTGACAGTGGCACTTGGCTACGACGTTGCAGGTAACCCTGTATACTGCGACATAGCAAAAATGCCGCATATGCTCATCGCCGGCGCAACGGGAATGGGCAAATCAGTTTGCATAAACAGCATAATTGTCAGCTTAATATACAAGTCTACCCCGCAGGAAGTACGCCTTATTCTTGTCGACCCGAAAAAGGTTGAGCTTAATATATATAACGGAATGCCGCATCTCCATGTGCCTGTAATTAGCGAACCGAGCAAAGCGGCAGGTACGCTTGCATGGGCTGTGACGGAGATGGAGCGACGCTATGAGCTTATCGAAAGCGTTGGCGTACGCAATATTCAAAACTATAATGAAATAACATACGGCGACCCTGAGAAAGAGTTTATGCCGCAGATGGTTATTATAATTGACGAGCTGGCTGACCTTATGATGACAGCGCCGGACGACGTTGAGGGAAGCATCTGCCGCATAGCACAGATGGGGCGCGCAGCCGGGCTTCATCTTATAATTGGTACACAGAGGCCGTCTGTTGACGTCGTTACGGGCCTTATAAAGGCGAATGTGCCCTCGCGCATAGCATTTACGATGGCGTCGCAGGTCGACTCGCGCACGATAATTGACATAGCGGGCGCGGAAAAGCTCATCGGGCGCGGCGATATGCTCTATGCGCCTGTCGGAGCACTAAAGCCAATCCGTGTTCAGGGCGCTTTCGTCAGCGAAGCTGAGGTTGAAAAGGTAATTGATTTTCTGAAAGGCATTTATCCGACACCGCTTTATGACGACAGCGCTATGGATGGCATAGAAGAAGCGGCGGAGCGCTGCGCACAGGGCAAAAAAGGCCGCGGAGTGCGTGGAGCGGACGATGATGACGGCATCTTTGACGATCCGATGCTTGATGCGGCAGTTGAACTTGCCATCGAATCCGGGAAAATATCGACGTCGCTTATTCAGCGGCGCTTGTCGCTCGGTTATGGACGTGCGGCAAAGCTAATCGACCGCATGGAAGCGCTCGGATATGTCAGCCCGCCTGACGGACAGCGTCCGCGCGATGTTCTGATAACGCGCCAGCAGTATCTTGAGATGAAGATGCGCGGCACCGACGCATGTTGACAGTAATTTTCAGAAGTAAAGTACAAAATAAAAGAAGAAATAGTTTATAAAAGAAAGCGAGGCGCCGGTTCGGATGGGAAAGCTTATCGCCATCGACGGGCTTGACGGCTCGGGCAAAAAAACACAGAGCGATATTTTATGTCACCGTATCGGCGAGAGGGGTATTCGCGTGCGCGAGCTTAGCTTTCCGGTGTATGAAAGCGAAAGCTCCGCTCTTGCGCGCTTATATTTAAGCGGAGGTCTTGGTGGTAAACCCGACGATACGAATGCATACGCGGCATCAATGTTTTTCGCTGCCGACAGGTACGTCACATACCGTCTTGACTGGCATGCCGATGCCGAAGATCCTGAAACCGTTATTGTAGCAAACAGATACACAACGGCAAACGCCATACATCAGCTTACAAAGCTCCCGCGTGAAATGTGGGATGAATTTCTCCTTTGGCTTTATGACTTTGAATATAAGAAGTTGGGTTTACCGGAGCCGGATATTGTAATTTTTCTTGAGGTACCACCGGAAGTGACGCTTTCACTTATAAAAACACGCTCCGATGAAACAGGTATTTCACGTGATATTCACGAATCCGACGCCGCTTATATAAAAGCATGCCACGCAGCCGCCGTTTACGCGGCAGATCGTCTCGGCTGGCATACAATCAAATGCTGCCGGACAAACATCGACGGACAACCTGTGATGAGAAGTCGGGATGAGATTGCAGCCGATGTTGAGAGGGCGATAGCGGGAAGGCATATTATAAGCGGATTCGGTCCGTAAGGCATAAAACGATTATATAAATCAGTTGAGTGCGAATAAAGAGAGCACACCTCGTCATTAATTTAAGAAAAGGCATTATTATATGCTGTTGGTGTGCAACAAAAAAGTGAAAAGTGAAAGGACGGAGATGCGATAGTTATGGTATACATGTTTTTAGCCAACGGCTTTGAGGAAACTGAAGCCATATGTCCGCTTGATATACTTCTGCGCGCGGGCGTCAAGGTAAAAACAGTCGCCGTCGGAACGTCCGGTTTATATGTCACGGGCAGAAACGGCATTACAGTAAAAGCAGACATCACTGAAGGTGAGCTTGGCAGCCCTGAGGGGGCCGCTGTTGATATGGTGATACTGCCGGGAGGTATGCCCGGGGCAAACAACCTTTACACTTCTCAGACAGTTGATAGCTTTATCAGTCATGCGGCGAGGACCGGGGCATATATAGCTGCAATATGCGCAGCACCATTTATTTTAGGCAGAAAGGGAATCCTCCGCGGCCGTCGGGCGACGTGCTATCCCGGCTTTGAGGATGATCTTATCGGAGCTACCGTTGTACGCGAAGGCGTTGTGCGGGATGGCAACATTATAACTGGCGAAGCGATGGGCTCGGCAATACCGTTCGGTCTTACGCTTGTATCGGCACTATGTGGGGAGGAAACGGCGGATAAAGTTGCATCCGCGATAATTGCAAAATGAATTATATAAAAAGTCAAAAATCGGAGTTGCGAAAACAATTACTTGCACAAAGAGCGCTTGTACCACCGGAAGAACGCGAGCGCATGAGCGAAAAGATTTGCCAGCGGGCAATATCACTTGCAGGTTTCAGGCTTGCAGGCACAATACTTCTTTACGCACCGAAGGAAATTGAAGTCAACGTATATCCGATCGCCGAAGCTGCGTGGGCGCAGGGGAAAGCTGTTGCTTTCCCGCGCTGCCATAAGTCGGACAGCGGATTTTCATATATGACATATCACATCGTCGAGGATCGTTCGCAGCTTAAAAAGGGCACCTTTGGTATTATGGAGCCTGATGAAGATGCACCTCTATATGATCCTGCGACGGACAGGCGTGGCTCAATATGCTTTGCACCTGCAATAGCATTTGACAAGCATGGATACCGCCTTGGTTATGGCGGCGGTTATTATGACCGTTATTTCAACGGTTACACAGGCTCAATTGTAGGCGTTATTTTCTCTGATTTTGTTTTTGATGCGCTGCCGCACGGCAAATACGACATCAGAGCCGGTATTCTCATAACTGAAAAAGGAGTGACAATGACAGTTGAAGATTAAACCAACAATTGCCGCACCGGCGCTCGTTTTTATAATTTACTCAGCACTTCTTTTATCGCGCGCCATAAATCTGGATACCATGTTAAATGGTACGGATCCGTATCTTGCGGCAGTTGTGGTTCAGCTTCTTATATTCATTTTACCAACTTTATTTTTTTGCACTTTACGCGGCGGAGGATATGCGGGCAAGCTTCGCTTACGCCCGTTTGCACCGCGAGCGATACCTTTCGTCATTGTTGCGTCAGTTTTACTTATACTCGTTTCATGCGCTACAAAGCTTGCCGTCTTTTCGCTGTTCGGCAAAACGCTTGGTGTAGATGAGGGCGTCGGCATATACAGAAATTACGCTATGGGCGATAATTCTCCCGGTCCCATGCTTTATTTAGCACTCGTATTTGCCTTAATTCCGGCGATAACGGAGGAATTTACATTTCGCGGTGTAATTCTTGCTGAATATGAAAGCTGTGGCGTCGGTGCTGCTGTGTTTTTCAGCGCTTTTTACTTTGCTATGCTCCATTTTGACATAGCTTTATTTCCTGTATATTTTGCAGGAGGGCTGATACTGGCGCTTTCAGCGTATGTAACGCGATCAGTATTAGCGCCGGTTGTCATACACACAGCAAACAACTTGTTTGCCCTTTTCCTTGAGGAATATATATGGCGCTCGATTCTTCAGCCGCGAAATGTAGTTATTTTCACGTTTCTTACAGTCTTGCTTCTTCTTATATTTATGACATTTTTATTCGGAGAAGCAGGTCGTTTATATAAAATATACGGGAAGGCGGGCGCTGACAGCTCATACGCACTGCCGCCCGAAGAGCGCACGGGAGCGCTTGAGGCGTTTGTATCACCTCTTTTTATGATGTGCTTCGTGCTTTATATAATAATTGTCGTTTGATATATAGTCAGTTTGTTTTAGATGGCGCGTTGCCGCATAGGAGGTAACCTGTGAGCGAGAAGAATGTAAATATAAATGATAGTGCAGCGAACGACGAAGAGCTGGACTTCATGCTCGGCAGGAAAAAGAAAAGGGTGCCGCAGTCGGAAGAAAAACCGGCTGTTATGCCAAAGGCAGCTCCTTTGGGGGGCGGCCGGGATGTCGGCACGGTGAAATTTAATAAAGTTGCGGACAGTACAATGCTCAACAGTACTGTCAGTCAAGGCGAAGGATCTTTAAGCGCTATTAAAAGTGCAGATGAAGCTTTAGTTGAAGCAGATGATGATTTAGACGCGGATGCCGACGATATAAAGGAAGATGCCGGCACCGGCCACGAGCGTGATAATGTTGCAAGCATTATGCTCGGCATGTTAAAAGGCATTATTTACATTGCCATTGTCGTTGTTGCCGGGGTATGCCTTGCGCTTTTTGTGATAATACCGATATTTAACGATATTTTTGCCTTTGATAAAAAAGAAGCTGTTAAAGAGGTCACAATACCGGAGCTTGCGACGCTTGACGACGTTGCCGACATACTTTACGAGAACGGACTTATCAGTTATCCGAAAATATTTAAGATGTATGCCGGATTTATAAACGACAACGGAGAGTATGTGGCAGGAGACTATACTTTATCGACAACGCTAAGCTACCGCCAGCTTCTTGCATCATTTAAATCGTCGAAAGAAAAAGAGATAATATCTATAACGATACCGGAGGGCTATACAACAGACGAAATTATTAATTTGTTTGTTGAAAACGGTATCGGAACAAGAGAAGGTTTCATCGACGTAATAAATAATTATGACTGGCGCGAGGATTATAACTACTGGTTCATAGATGAGCTTGAAGAATACGGTTATTCGGAGGACAGATTTTACCGCCTTGACGGTTATCTCTACCCTGACACATATTATTTCTACTCAGACTCAAGCGAAGTTACAGCGATATCAAAGCTTCTTGACAACTTTTCCGTTAAGTTTACGGACACATACAGGGAATATGCGAAATCCCTCGGGTTTACAACCGACCAGATCGTCACAATAGCATCAATGATTGAATCCGAGGCAAAATACCTTGCCGAGTTTCCGCTTGTGTCATCGGTGTTCCACAACAGGCTAAAGAAGAGTCAGTTTTACCCGTTCCTTGAAAGCGATGCGACAATAATGTATGCTATCATGCACGATACGGGAGAGCGGCCGGAGAGGCTCACATCGACCGAATATGACAGTCCGTACAACACATATAAAAATAAAGGGCTGCCGCCGGGACCGATTTCAAACCCCGGTTATAACGCTTTAACATATGCTCTTTACCCGAAAAATACGGATTATTACTACTTTGTTGCGAACAATGACGGGTACTCAGTCTTTTCAAAAACGTATGCGGAGCATTTGGCTGCTGTCAAAGCTGTCGCAGACGGAACGGCAATCTCAACTCTCCGTCAGGGTACTGAGGGCGGTGTTGTTGAAGACTATGAATAAAGCATGCATGATAAAGATATAGATAACGAAAAACGAGTGAGATAACAAAAAAACATATTGAAAACGGTGGCCTGCTAAAAAAGCAGGTCACCGGCATTATAAGCGCGCACTTATAGTGCTGTAAATTAAAGTAACAGCACAAGAAAAAGACAATAAAATTCGCAAAAAATAATATTGCAAATACGCGCGTGTTATGTTATAATACAAAAGCTGCGTTGCGGCCCGTTGGTCAAGCGGCTAAGACGACGCCCTCTCACGGCGTAAACAGGAGTTCGATTCTCCTACGGGTCATAGAAAAAAGCATAAAATATAAAATCCGAGCTGCTCATTTGAGTTCAGCTCGGATTTTTCTTTTTATCATTAAAGATAAAATACCGCCGAGGGAGATAAAAACAAATCCCCTCGGCGGTTGTTTTATTGATTACGATGTAAATAGTTGCTTTTCGATATCTTAACCTTCAGCAGGTGATGACCTCCGCCTTGCAACCAAGCGTCCTCGTTATATAGTTGCAGGGGAGGGGAAACGGTTAAGATGAAAGTAGTAAATTCAAGTAAAAAAATATGTAAGCGCCCCACCGTGCCGTGTAACCCGGCGATTAGAAACCCTGCTCTCGCAAGGCGGGTATATCCTCTCCTGAGCTTTGCGCTTCCAACGTCCGCAACCGGCAAGCTGCCGGTTACGGGAGGCCTGCATCCCACATCAGGAAGCCGGATCCCCTTTATTCTATCGTGGGTTTTAATACCGAATTATCACGCACACCGCAGAGCTTGATTTTATTATAGCATATGATTTCGCATTTTAGAAGAGGCAATTTACAAATATTATGGCAATATGACACAGAATAATCACCGAAATTCTGACACAAACTCCACTTAAACGCCATATTTCATCTTAATGCGTGTTAACTTCTCTCCCATCGGTCGTGCAATTAAAAAAAGGAATATGACGTTTGATACAGAATATAGAGCAGTATGAGGAAGAGCGGTTAAAATTGCCGTGAAAAATAGCTCTTTGCTGAATGTGCCGCTATACCAAAGGACTGTCCATATATCCATAATAACGGAGAAAATAAAACCGGCTATTGCCCCATAAATAATGAGAGCAAAGCGGCTTTTTTTGAAAAATTTCGAAAAAACGCCGGCGAAAAAGCCGATCATGCCCCATGCAAGCATTTGAAAAGGGGTCCACGGCCCCTGCCCGAAGTAAAAATTTGATATAAGAGCGGAAAAAGCTCCACAAAGAAACCCGGCTTCACCGCCAAGATAAACGCCGGCGATTATTGTTAGTGCCGTAACAGGCTTAAAGAATGGTATAAAACGCCCTATGACAGACAGAGCTATAAAGACAGATACAATTATCAAGCGCCGGCTTCCCGTTTTTTTATGTTCAAAACCGGCAAGGAAAAGCACGCAGGCTGATATGGCAACGGCAAGTGCTGTAAAAGCCTGACGCTTCGGCTCAAATAAGTAAGCGCCGGTGACGACAATTATGGGTACAACGACAAACGGGATGACAATTCTTAAAACACGGCGCAGGCGGGGGTTTTTTATAACTATCATTAAGTCACCCCCACCCCCGTGAGAAGAGATCGTTTGCTTTCGTTCCGCCGCCCGTTGGCACGACAAAGAGCAATAACATCGTCCGCTGTTATAGCACCGTCATAAATGCCGCGAACCATGCGGGCTGCAGATGTTGTGTAAAATGAATTTTCGGCGAAAAATTTATGCGGGACGTCCGACGAAACAACACTGCCCCGGAAGAATAGCGCACAGCGGTCGGCATATGCGGCGGCAAACTCAATGTCATGTGTGACGACGACAACAGTAATACCGGACGCGGTGAGACTGCGTAAAACATCGCCGATTTTGGTTTTATACCATGCGTCAAGCCCCTTTGTCGGCTCATCGAGTAAAAGAAGCCACGGATGTGTGGCAAGAAGCTTCGCAAGACCGAGAAGCTGTTTTTCGCCGCCCGATATATCGTAGGGATGGCGATCAAGTGTAGCTTTGGGAAATTCAAAGGGGAGAGAATCAACGTCTGTGCCTGCATCGCGAAGCTCATCAGCAACAGTTGAACATAAAAACAGCGTGTCAACGTCCTGCGGAAGCATAGAAAGGCAGCCGCTGTAAAGCGAGCCGTTTTTATATGAACGGATGTCGCGCCCGAATACCTTAATGCTCCCCGAATAAAACTTACGGAGACCCGAGGCGGCTAATAAAGCCGTCGTTTTGCCCGAGCCGTTGCCGCCGACAATGCAGAAAAGCTCGCCTTCATAAACGGTAAGCGAAAGGGCGCGTAAAACGTCATCTGAGTCACGCGAATACCGCAGGTATACGTCACGAAATGATAAAGCTTCGTCTTTTTTATGCGTGTATTCGGGCACTTTTCGCACTTTTATGTCCTGACGGAAGTTATTAAGAATATAATCGCGTCCCTCCCGCACAGTCAGAGGGCACGCTACATCCTTATCCTCACCGTCAACCGCCAGCTCGCTGTATATCCGCACGGCGGCCGGCATACCGAGCAGCATACGGGGGTTTGTGCGAAGGGATGCGGCAATAGTGCGTGTTTTACCGAATACTATAATGCGTCCGCCCTCCATTACAAGAAGCGAGTCGGATGCCGGTATTATCTCCTCAAGGCGGTGCTCGGCTATTATTATCGTCATTGAAAGCTCACGGTGGAGCTTTTTTAGCATGGTGATGAAATCGGATGCAGCAATTGGGTCAAGCTGTGCTGTCGGCTCGTCAAGTATCAGAATATCCGGGCGCGTGACAACGACGGCGGCAAGATTTAAAAGCTGCTTTTGCCCGCCGGAAAGCTCGTCCGTGCGGCGGTCAAATAAATCCTCGATTCCGAAAAAACAGGCGACTTCAGCCACACGGCGCCTGATTTCATCAGATGGAAGCCCCATATTTTCAAGAGCAAACGAAAGCTCGTGCCATACCTTGTCCGTCACTATCTGCTGCTCTGGGCGCTGTGTAACGTAGCCTATTTTAAATGCCGAGTCTTTGTGGTTCATGGATGACAAGGGGGTGGAACGATAAAAGATTTCGCCTGTCATTTTTCCCATCGGCGCGACCTCGCGCTTTAGGAGAGAAAGGAGTGTAGATTTGCCCGAACCCGTAGCCCCGCAAACGGCGACAAATTCGCCCTCCGATACGGAAAAATTAATGTTTGAAAGGGCGGGAGTATCTTCGCCAGGATATGTGAAGCTCAAATTTTTTGCACTAAGTATTTCCATCTGACATCCTCGATGATAGTTAAAATCGCAGGCAGGAAAGAAAGCACGCCGTAAGATGTGTAAGCGGCAAAGGCGAGAGTTGACGCGGGCGACGCTTCAATACGTGGATAAAACGTAAAACTGAAGGAACCTGTGGCGCCTGCCGTTATAATTACAGCGAAAAGCATAAGAGATATAGCTGTAAGCACAATGTCTCTATGCCCAAAAGTAAAGGGCGAATATCGCGTGCGTCGGCCGACACCGTATCCGCGCGCTTCCATCGACGCCGCCGTGACGATGCCATATTCAAGCGCCCACGTCGCCGTCGCAGAGAAAACGCGCATGCCGCCTTTAATGTCGTCGATTATATTCCTCTCTTTATAAAGCCCGGCTGCCCGCTGTGCGTCAGCAACGCACCGTGTATGGCGGGTGTATAAGGGGACGTAGCGAAGAGCCATTGTTAAGATAAGAGCTGCTTTTGATGAAAGAATGCTGAAAAGATAAAGCAGCCTGTCGCTTGTCATATACAGGGTAAAGCTGCGGGATCTGTATAAAACTGAAATTACGGCAGTGGCAGAGATAGCGCCGTAGATAGCAGCTTCAAGCGTTATAGGGTTATTGTTCATGACAAATAAAACCGTTTCGCCGTTGTGGTAAAAAAGCGGATTTGCTGCTGTCATGACGACGAAAAGTATAAGCATGTATATATGAAAGCGAACGCTGGTGTGTTCCCTGCCTGCAAATGATGAAATTATCGAACCGATAAGAGACAGCGCTATTATAACGGGGTTCATGGTGAATATGACGGGGACGACAACACAGGCATAATAAATAAAAACAGAGACGGGACTATTTCGCTCAAACGTCGTGTTGCCCTTCAACACGGGTCACCTCCAGGAAATTATTCAAAAAGCGCTGTGAGGTCGAGGGTATAAAACCATTCGATATGCTCGCCGTCCGATACTTTATAGTCGCCGCAGCCAACGGAAGGTATTTTTCCGTCAACACTGAACATCCATCCGGAAAGATCACCATAATCGCCTTCGTATATGTGATTGATTCCCGCAATATATGTGACGCTTCCGGCTGAGTTTGTGTCGATGTAAAGTTTATATTTGCGTGAAGTCAACACGAGTACATCGTATGCGCTGGCACCGGCAGGAACGGAAATTTTCGTTTCGGGCAATATAATGCCGTCATTTGGAATATAATCGTCGAGCGTCTCATCGCCGTCGACGCCGTCGAGAATCGAGTCACAACGAACAGAAATAGTAACTGTTATGAAGTTACCGTTTACCATTGAGTCTGTGACGCTGTAATAATCATCCGGACGCTGGATGTCAACTGATAGGATGAATACTATAGCCACAGCGGTGGTGGCAAGTATAAAGATATAGTTTTTCGGGTGTTTTTTACCAAGTATGGCGAGCGTGACGCATACAATACCCGCAAGGGCAAGCGTTATGATAATGGCGTAGACCTTGTAGCTGAACTTTGATTTGTCGCTGGTGCTGCTGTTGCCGTCATCTGTATCGTTTACAGCGTCTTTATTTGACGTAGCTACGCTGCCACTGGTGTTATTAAGAGCGCTGTTTAAGCTATTATCAGCAATATCGGTATTACTTGCATCAGGACGCTCAAGGGTAAGCGATACTGTTTTTTGAGAGACTATCGTATTATCAGCGCTTATGTCAAGCGCGGCGGTTGTATTTAATATAGCTGATACAAGTGTACCGATGAAAAATACGGTAATGAGGAGATTAATAAATCTTGTGCGTGTTTTATTCATTTCTTTATCATTTTCCTCCGGGTATTGTATGATTCCAGTATCGCATGAATAAATACGTCAGCTAAAAAAAGCTGTTAAATATGCGGCATTTAAAAGCGAAATATCACAGTTTTTCCTTTTTCGCTTTTGCTGCCTTTTTATACTCCGTTTTCTTGCGTTTCGCGCGGATTCGCTTTTCTTTTGCACGCTGCGCGATGCTTTCATCCCGCGGCGGTTTTATACCGGCAGCTTCAAGCGCACGGGGCCACGGGCCGAGATGAGCTTTTATCGCCACGACCTCAGCTTCTGTAAAGTCACCGCGGCGCGGATAGCGATTGTCACCCTCTGCCAACAGCTTTTCTCTCATATCAATAAGAAGCTGTATGCAGCGGGTTTTATCATATTTAGTATTCCCGCCGCCGGTGTTATCTATATTGGAGTTATTTCCATACTCTTTCATGTGAATTTACCTCCAAATTTATCAAAATACAGCGCAAAAATAAACGAAAAATAAAAAAATGCGCATCGCTTGACGGTCAAATACCGGCAGCGGTAGCGCAGCGTCATCAAAGGATTGATAGAGGATGTTAGAAAAACAGCATTTAAGCGTTTTTAACAGCGTAAAACAGCGCATGAACATGCTAAAGTGCATTTAAACGCACTTTTAAGCATAGTTTAAAAGTACCAACGCGTACTTATGTTTTCGTACGCTTTGGCACGCAAAAACAAAAGGCTGTTTTTCTGCAAAAAAGCAATAAAATCCCCCTCAACTCTTTTATGACGGCTGCGTTTTTCTTGCCCAAAAACGGTCTTTTGGCTTTTCCAGCTAAAAGACAACCGTCGGCGGCACGGTGAGTATTCCGACTTATAATGAGTGCATTTTCCTGCGCTCATTAATCACGGTAATGGCAGTTGCGACGGATTTTCACCGAACTTCCCTGAATTATCTGATCCTATGGGACACGTGCCCCACGGAACCGTGCCGCTTTTTTATTTATTATTAATAGAACCGAGTTTTAAAAACAAAAATGTGCTTTTAATTTTTGTTGATAAACAATGATATCATTTAAGGCTGTAATTGTCAATTATGGCTCACTTTTTGTGGGTAAATAAGCATTAATAAGTATTGTCGGCATCGCTGACGTCACTGAACCTGCTGTCACGGATACACATGAAGTAGCTTTATTGTTTAAACAAAAAACCTGCTGAGAAAGCATTTTTGCTTACTCAGCAGGTTTTAGTCTGGTGCCGGTGGCGGGAGTCGAACCCGCACTCCCTCGCGGGAACAGGATTTTGAGTTTTGCAGCATAACCGGAAACATCGGGAATGTAATGCACTTTAGCGGAAGTTACAGACCGCCGGAAACCTTGTAAAATCGGCTTTTCCGGCACTTTAACCTCTGAAAATCCCACCGTTTCAAAGCTTATACAAAAAACTGATTTTGGAACAAATTTTGGACGTTGGAGGGATATTGGAGGGATGTGGGGGGATGATCAGATAACTCACCATCCACATAATAACTACAACAAATGTTAATTAAAAACTAATATTGTAACAGTCACTCCTACCACTGACAAATAATTTAGGAGTTGATGACTGTGAGAAATGAAGAATATTATAAACGAATTTTTGAGCCATATCCTGACGTAGTTACCCTGGAACAATTCAGGACTATGTTAGGCGGCATTGGTGATAGTACAGCGCGAAAACTTTTAAGAGGAAACCATGTAAAGCATTTTTATATTCGTGATACTTATATGATACCTAAAGTATGGGTTATTGAGTATATACTAAGCGATCATTATGCTGAATACCGGCAAAAGTTAAAAGTGCAGGTTTAGAAGTAATTAAAAACGAATGGACAAGAGGACATGGCTTTTCGGCTTATGTTCTCTTTTCATATATAAATAAAAATCAAGCCACCATGTGGAGTGCGTAATAGGAATACAAAAGAAAGATACGTAGAAATCCTTAGTTTTCAGCACTTTGCGAGATATATTACTTTCACGACGAATGACGACGATTTCAGAAATAAAGTGTTGAGAGATAAAATTGATGTTTCTGTTGTGTCGGACATGGAGTGTGTAGACATGTTTAATGCGTGCGTGGATTAGAGTGTTCAGGCATGTCTATGTTACGCAGTGTGATGCAAATTTTAGACTGGGCAATGATGAAAGAATGCTGTTTTTTAGATGACATTCTTTTTTTCCGTTCTCCAAATATGATTGTAAAATGGGAAATTTCACAATATAATAATATCAACAACGTTATTTATATCGTTATTAAAATTGGAGGTATCCGAATGCCGGATATTAATGAGCTTTTAAATATTGCAATAAAAGAAACAGAAAACTTAAGTCAAGGAGAAGTTTTCTTAGTAAGAGATCTATTTAAAGGATATGAGTGGAATAGGATATCCCGAAGTGAACGCCTCTTACTTGGCACACTGTTTCTAAACTATGTAAACACAGTTAGAGGTAATATTCAAGCCATCGAGAAGACTTCTTCTGGACAACAAAAATATATTATGAATAAAGACCATAATTATGAAGATAGACCAGAAAGTAAGGTGAAAGAAACATATGTTTAAAGATAATTACATAGCAAATGTTAATGAGAACAGAAAAAATGATGTTTTTCATGCTTGGACTCAACCTACCTTACTTGAAGCTGGTGATATTCCTATTGTACAGATTGCAGAGCTTGCTTTGCGTGAAGGACAAGGTTCAAATCCTCTTTACCGCGTTCATCGCTGGTTTGCTCGCCGTCTGGGTTCCCAATTTCGTTCCATTCTTACTGCTTTAACGTTACGCCCTGAGCAAGCAGAAGCATTTTGGGAAACATATCTTAATACAACTTCAGTAGATGGAGCTATTGTTCTCGATCCCTTTATGGGAGGTGGGACGAGCTTGGTAGAGTCTATGCACTGCAATGCACGTGTTATCGGTTTTGATATTGACCCTATTGCAACTTTCATTACCCGCTTTGAACTGTCAGCTTCTCAATTTGAGAATCACTATCCAGAAATTGATCAAGTCTGTGAAGAAGTTGCTCGTCAGATCATGCCACTGCATCGAACCAAGGTAGATGGGGATGAGTATGATGTACTTCATCATTTTTGGGTCCAAGTAAAAAAATGTGATTATTGTCACAGTGAGGTCGAGCTCCATCCGCACTTTCAATTAGCCTACTCTAAGGAAAAGAAATTGCAGTGGGTATTCTGCAAGTATTGTCATGCTGTGCATGAACTACCAATTAACCGAAAGATACTCGAATGTTCATGTGGTAAAAGAACTACTATCCAAGCTGGTACATATAACAACGGTATTATGACTTGTCCAAACTGCAAGCGTACACAGAAAATTGCTGCCGATAATCTTGATAGTGCAGAAACACCAATCTGGAAATTGTTTGCTCAAGAATATTTAGTTGGGGTTGGAAGAAATTGTACGCGTCATTTTAAACGAACTGAGCAAGATGATCTTGAACGGTATCTCTACGCAAAAAGAAAACTAGAATGTCTAAATGAAGTAAACCTTGTTCCAAACAGGTTGATACCTCGTGAGGGTCGATCTGATGGGCGACCCATGATTCATGGAATTCGCCGCTACTCAGATTTTTTTAATGATAGACAGAAACTTCATTTAAACCTACTGGGTTTGGCCATTCAAAAAGTAGAGAATAATGAAGCACGACGTTGTCTTGAGCTTGCATTTAGTGAACATCTTACTGCTAACTGCATGTATACGGCATATGCCTTTGGCTACCGTAGAACCAGTCCTTTGTTTTCAATTCACTCGTACAGGCACATAACACGTCCGGTTGAACTGAATCCGTGGAAGGACGGAATAGGGAGAGGAACCTTCTTTAATGCAGTTAAAAAAATTTATAAGGCGATAGATTATGCAAAGGCGCCTAAGGTGATTCAGCCCGAGGGTATAAAGATAGCCTGCAACGGTGTTTTCAAACGTGAAAAGACTTGTATAGGAACTGTTGATGATGTGCTGAATGGTAATGCAACGATAGCAGTAGAAACGCAATCTTCTGAAAACCTTTCATTGTTGCCCAATGAATCGGTGGATCTTGTTTTAACTGACCCACCATATTTTGATAATCTTAGTTACTCAGAACTATCAGACTTCTATCTTGCTTGGCATCAGGAGTTGGGTATTGCACCGCCTCCTTATGATAACAAAACTACATCAGCACCGATTCTACAAAACCTAGCAGTTACACAGCGTTCTGACGAGGCTGCAAAGGAATACCAAGAAAGACTCAGTCAGATTTTTGCAGAATGTAACCGGGTTTTGAAATCAGATGGAATTTGCGTTTTCACATATCATCATAAACTTGCATCTGCTTGGGAGGCTCTTGGAATTGCGTTACTACACTCAGGCCTCACTATAACCAAAGTGTTACCTATGCGTGGAGAAGGCCAAGGTGGCCTTCATACTTATGATGGTACTATCAAATGGGATGCAGTTTTGGTTTGCCGTAAAGGTAACGGTATTGTAACTAATGGTATTCCTGTTATTAGTAATGTTGCAGAAGAAGCTGCATTTCAAGAGGCTACCAAGTATTTAGAGATTTTATCTCCTCATAAAAAAATTGGATTTAAAGAGCCAGACTATATTAATTTGATTCGCGCTTTAATAATTAGCAAGAGCTATTTAGGAGAAGTAAATAACAGTACACGAAAAATGTCAGATGCATTGAGTAGCATACCATCACTGCAGAGTGATGAGTAACATTGAAACATATATAAATAAAAATAATACTTTATTGGTTTCCACAATTGGGGAGGTATTTTGAGGATGGCTAAACTTGATAAAGGAACACTTGCTTTAACCTTTAAATTTGATTGCGACCGATTTCTCAGATTTCGACTAGCGAGCAAAAGTGAACTTGAGGTACTTGGGGTTTCAGATGAGAAGTACAAACGTCCTGGTATCGATCTGATTGCTGCAGCTGGACGTCGCTGGGAGGCAGATAAGTACCAAGACTTAATTGATACTTCTTCTCCTGGTACAGTTGAGTTCCTTTTGGAAGATAAGACAGATGATTTACTCGGTCGAAAACCATTTAAGAAGATTACAAATCTTTTTGACATACTTCGTCGTGAAGAACCACCACAGGCAGTGATTGAAGCGGAGTTTAAAGTACCAGCAAATATTACTCCAGGTTTGCAGAGGGCATATGAGGAATTCGGACTAGATGAGGTTAGCGTTCGGCCTGATATTCTTTGGATTCGTCGAGGTGGCACAGGTAAGCCACTTATAGGCAATCCCGAATCTGTACCGGAATATGAAATTCATATTATTGATGTAAAGATGGCTGCGGAACCTTCTTTGCGGCATTTTACCGAAGTTACTTACTATGCACTGGCGTTGGCAAAGGCAATTGAACAAGAAAATTTAAACTCTCGTTACGCAGTTTCTGCAGAGGGTACAATTTGGCCGGGATGTCATGATATTAACGCATTCCGCAATTTAGTGCAATTACATCAAGCAAAAGGATCACCAGACCCTGTTTCAGCAGCACTTGAGGAAACTTTGATTAGTGTTCCTTATGAGGTCTACGAAGTGCATGTAAAACAATTCTTTGAAGACCGACTTATTCGTGTTTTACAAACTAAGATAGCTGATGCTAGTTGGCATGTTTCTTCAAAATGCCAACTTTGTGATTATGTGCGTTACTGTAGAGAGAAGGCTTCAGAATGTGATCATTTGTCCCGCTTGGCATGGCTCAACCAAGGGCAAGCAGAGCTTCTTCGTGCAAATGGTATTTCTACAACTACTGACCTGATTGAGGCTATTGAGAAACAGGATGAACGATGGTTAGCAGTTATTGAATCCAGTCATCAACTGCGTGCTGAGGGATCTGCTTTATATACTCGTGCCCGTTCTTTAGCCGAAGGTGTTCCTCTGCCCATTGCAGGGAGACGTACTGCTATGATGCCTTCATGGACAAATCAAAGTATCTTTATTACTATTCATTTTGATCCTGGCTCTGGTATTTCTTTTGCATTGGGAGCAGCACGCCTCTATTTTCCACATGGTCGCATGCCAGGAGATCCGCCTATCACAGACGAAAAAATATTTATTGTTGATCGTGTCGATGCAATGAATCCGGAAACAGAGAGAGAGAGACTCAAAGAATTTGCTGGAGTAGTTTCAGAATGGATGGAGGAGGTTTCGACAATCAACGCTGGCCTTCCAGCAAATCAACGACTTTCCTCTCATATTTTCTTTTGGGATTTGCTTGAAGTCCGCCAACTTAAACGTATGTTAGAGCGCCACATGCAACATCCTGATGTTATTGAATTGATAGAAACTTTAATTCGTTTTTTCCCTCCAGATACGCTTTTACCTGATCCGGATGCATTTAAGTCACAACCTGGGACCATAGTCAAGGAAGTTTTACGTGTCCTATATGGCCTTCCGGTTGTTCATGACTACTCTCTTTTTGACGTGGCTAACAAATTTTTTCCTACTATTAGGGATGATGGCACTCCATACGAGTTTCAACTGCCATTTGGGTTTAGTACTCCGATGAGTGACCAGATTCCTTTTGAACGCGCTTACGAGTTATGGCAGGATAAGATATTTATTCGACATTTTAACAAAATGTACCCAAACGATCATTCAAAATGGAAACGATATACTAGAGACGAGCTGTATGAGGAGATTAAACATGCAACTAAAGTTCACCTACATGCACTTCAACACATTGTTCGAAGGCTGATAGAACGAGACAGAGATCGTCTTGTTTTGAAGAAAAGTGGATTTTGTTCTGCGCCAGCTTCCCAAGCTCGTGTTCCTGAAGCAGCAAGAAGTCTGATTGCTTTTGAAAAACTCAATGTAGCCTGCCAGGACATTGAAAATCGCAGCATACGTGCACTTCCGGTTGATGAACGGGAAGCAAGATTTTTCTCCATTCGAGGACTTAGGCTTAAAGATCAATCCGAGTCAGATCTTATTATTAGTGAAATAAAGAATTCAAACCCTCAATATCAATCTGAGGTGCTTTATGTTTTCAACTTTTCACCAACTAGCCGCGATTCTCGAATCAAAGAAGGTGAGTTTACGATTACAATCTCAAATGAGGACCGCCACATTGATCTGGATGAGGCTTGGCGCAAGAATCTTGGACTGAATTTCCAAGAAGCAGAAAAAATGCTTGTTGATAGTGGGCTTGGAAATGCAAACGAAGTCAAGTGGATGGTCCAATGTCCACTTAGCCGTCTTTTAGAGGTACAAGTTGTTAAATTAGAAGCAATGCGAGATGCTCCTTATGTAGTTATAAAACCCGTACATCAAGGCCTTTTCCAATTTGCACTTGATAAGAATTTTATAACATTTGATTCTCCACTTGTTCTTGATCCACTGTATAAAGATTTTTCAAGTGATAGAATAGAAAAGGCATTAAGAACTGTAGGGGGCCAGTCAGCGCCAACCAAGCGTTCTCGGAAAAGGAGGTAAGATAATGGTTGATAAATTAATAAAATTGACCGAGCCAGCTCATAGTTTGATGTATGCTCCAAACTCGTTGTCATTAGGAAAGATGTTTTCGGATACAAATGTATTATATCAGGTTGTAAGGCAATATTTGAAGAATGAATTTAATGTCAAACAAGTAGAATTCTTTCATAATGCTTTTCAACAAAGACTCTCTTTGCTTTGGGGACCGCCTGGGACTGGAAAGACTACTGTCCTTGCAGGAACTATACTCGGATGGATAGAGCATTTCAGTGTATCGGGCAATTCCTTGCGAATAGGTATTGGTTCTAGTAACTATAATGCTATTGACAATGTTCTTGATGAGGTTATACAACTTATTAATCGGAGGAATGAATTATCTTCTCTAAAGGCGTTTACTTGTTCGATTCAAGTCACAAGAGTAAGGAGTAGTTCTTCACCTCCTCCACGAAATAATCAGATTATGGATATCCCTAGCGATTCTAAACAAGCACAGGAATTGATTAGTGCAATTAAAAGTGATAATGCTGATATTATTATTATAGGTGGAACTTGGCAACAACTTGGGAAGTTAGCCGAAAAAGACAACCCTGAAAAAGAGCCTGCTGCGCCATGGTTTGATTTACTGGTAATTGATGAAGCTTCACAGGTACAGGTGGCTGCCGCAGCAGCATATTTCCTTCTTTTAAAATCCGATGGGCATGTGATTCTTGCGGGTGACCATAAGCAACTAGGACCAATATATGGATTTCAGATGAAAGACAGTGTTCAAGGGCTGTACGACTGCGTCTTCTCTTACATGAAAGAAACACATGGTATTACCCCTGTACAGCTTTATTATAATTATAGGACAAATATAGAAATCTCCGATTGGCCCAAAAAACGTTTTTACTCAAACGCATATGAGGCTAACTTTCCTGAAAAGAGGTTAAATCTTTTCATTGATATTGATACAAAACCAGCCGACTGGCCTGAACAGTTGCCCTGGTCCGATGAATATCTACGTATTCTTGACCCAGAATGCCCTGTCGTTGTCATAAGCTATTCGGCAAGCACTTACACATTATCAAATCCTTTTGAGGCACAGATTGTTGCAGCGCTTACTTTACTATACAAAAAGTTGGTAGATAAACAACAACCAGGTATATCACAGCAGGAATTTTGGAATGAAAAGATCGGAATTGTTACTCCTCACAGAGCGCAGATGTCGTCTATTAGAAATTTACTGGTTGATAACGCAGGAATGATAATGGATACACTATTTGTGGATACCGTAGACCGTTTCCAAGGTCAGGAACGGGATATGATACTTTGTAGCTATGTTGTTGCAGATAGAGATTTTATTTCATCCGAGGAATCGTTCATTCTTAGTTCGCGACGCTTCAATGTAACACTTACCCGAGCTAGAAGCAAATTTATTATGCTAGTTAGTGATACACTCTTGCAGCACTTGCCTTCAGATCCCGATGTCGCTAGAGATGCAGCCCATCTACAGCTTTTCGCTGAGCAATACTGTTGCTCAGTTTATGATAGTATTGAGTTGCCTTTTTTCGAACGGGGCAATCTATCTAAAATGAGATGTAAATTGAGAGGACGCTTTTAAATTTTAATTGCTTATTTTAGTTAGTATACGTAGAAAACAAAAAAACAAGAGAACATAGGCTTTTTGCAGATGTTCTCTTTTCATATACAAAAATAATAAGCCGTTTGCTCTATTGACCGATAGAACAAGCGGCTTTTTTGCGTGAAAGGAGGAAATTCAAGTGTCAAAAGTAATCGCCTTGGCAAATCAAAAGGGTGGCACCGGAAAAACTACGACAACGGTCAACCTGGGCATCGGCCTTGCAACACAAGGTAAAAAGGTGCTACTTGTAGACGCGGACGCACAAGGAAACCTGACGGATTCATTGGGCTATCAGGAGCCGGACAATCTGCCTGTTTCACTGGCTACCGTCCTGACCAAAATCATGATGGAGGAACCGTATGAGCCTGATGAGGGTATCCTTCACCATGCGGAAGGCGTTGACCTGATGCCGGGCAACATTGAGCTGTCTGCCATTGAGGTATCACTGGTCAACACCATGAGCCGGGAAACGATACTGCGCACGTATATCAATACTATCAAAGACAAATATGATTATGTGCTGATCGACTGTATGCCCTCTCTTGGCATGATGACCATCAATGCCCTTGCCGCCGCGGACAGCGTGATTATTCCCGTTCAGGCCCATTATCTGCCCGCAAAAGGAATGACGCAGCTTTTGCAGACCATTGCCCGTGTGAGAAGGCAAATCAATCCCAGGCTGACCATTGACGGTGTTCTGCTGACAATGGTGGATAACCGTACCAATTTCGCAAAGGATATTTCCTTTGTCCTACGGCGGGACTACGGCGACAAGCTGCGGGTTTTTCAAACGGAAATCCCCCTATCCATCCGGGCGGCTGAAACAAGCGCGCAGGGAAAAAGCATCTATGCGTTCGACCCGCACGGAATAGCCGCCAGAGCCTATCAAGCCTTTACGAAGGAGGTGCTGGAAATTGGCGAAAAGCAGCGCAAGAGACAGCATCAAGCTGACATCAGTAGATGAATTGTTTTCCACGGAGGAAAGCCGCGCTGATAGTCAGCGGGAAAAGGTGCTGGATATTCCCCTGTCGGAAATCAGCGATTTCCCCAATCATCCTTTTAAGGTGAAAGCGGATGAAGCCATGTTGGAAATGGCCGACAGCGTAAAGCAGTACGGTGTTTTAGTCCCTGCACTTGTGCGTCCCAAAGCGGAAGGCGGCTATGAAATGGTGGCCGGACACCGCCGCAAAAAAGCAAGCGAGCTGGCGGGCAAAGAAACTATACCCTGTATTGTCCGTGAACTGGACGACGATGAAGCCACAATCATCATGGTTGACAGCAATCTGCAAAGAGAAAGCATTTTGCCGAGCGAAAAAGCCTTTGCATATAAGATGAAGCTGGAAGCCATGAAACGACAAGCAGGAAGGCCAAGCAAAGAAAATATGTCCCAAGTTGGGACACAAAAACGTTCAGACCAAATATTAGCTGAACAAAGCGGAGATAGCCGTAATCAAATCCAACGATATATCCGCTTAACCGAACTCATACCACCCATCCTTGAAATGGTAGACGAAAAACGGATTGCTTTTAATCCTGCGGTAGAAATCTCATACTTAGCCGAAAAAGAACAACAGGACTTATACAATACCATGCAGTCGGAGGACTGCACCCCGTCTTTAGCACAGGCGCAGAGGATGAAAAAGCTCAGTCAGGACGGCAGGCTGAATGTGGATGTCATCTTTTCCATTCTCACGGAAGAAAAACCAAACCAAAAAGAAAAATTCCAAATCCGGCGTGATCGCATCGACCGCTTTTTTCCCAAGAACTTCACCGAAAAGCAAAAAGAAGATTTGATCGTCCAATTGCTTGAAAGCTGGTACAGGAAGCGGCAAAAAGAGCAAGAACGATAAAAAGGATGCGACGACGCTGTATGCTAAGTATGCTTTCAAATGAATGAGAGCTTTTTTTATGCCCTTTTTTAAGGAGGTGCTTCCATGTACTTTACGGAAGGGCGGCTGCGCACATACGAGCGCATGATGCAGGAAAAGCCGAAGCATGACCGCGAGCCTGTTAAACCAGTGAGAGAGGATGATTGTGCGCATTGCCTGCACTTTGACAAGCATAGCGGAAAATGCAGCAAAGAAAAGTGTGTCATACCTGATGATTAACGAGGTGATTTTACACCAAGGGGGTAGTCTGTCCATTTGCCTGCAGACGTTGCACAGCGGCTTTGCGGTTTCCCCCTCCCCACACCCCTCCCCTGAAAATTTACCGGCCGAAAAAGAAATATTTCTGCCTTTCGGCAGGTAATACCGCAAAATTCATGTAGAAAGGAGCTCTTTATGAAACAGACAGCCCAAAAGAAACCAAAAGTCTTTCGTACCCTGATCCGGCGAATCCATATCAGCCGCAAAACAGTAAGGGATGAAAGTAATGGGCCTGCCGCAAGGAGAAAGGGCGAAAAGCAGGAAACCCGCCCACCTTTCTTTTTCGGCCCGTAATGGTGCTCTCTGTGAAAATACAGGGAGCTTTTTTTATTCATCACAACGGAAGGAGGTATAGAGAAGTTTGAAGATATTGAAAAACCGGATATTTCTAAGCGCCCTCTGCATCATTGCTGCAGCAGCCATTTCCTTTGTGCTTTTGCCAAGGTTTTACGAGAACAAGGACGCAACCGTCATGGTGCTGCGGGCAGCGGAGGACATCCCCGCGGGAACCAGGATAGAGGATAAACATCTTGCTAAGGCGGAAGTTGGAAAGCTGGGCCTGCCGGAAGGTGTCATCAATGACAAGACCCAAATTGTCGGGAAAATCGCACAGACCGACATTTCCAGGGGGGATTATTTCTTTTCCAAGAAGCTCGGAAATTTTGTTGCAGATGAAATCCTGGACCGTATCGCCAAGAATAATCAGCGCCTTGTCACCGTGAGCGTTTTGAGCATTGCAGCGGGGCTTTCCTCGCATTTGCAAAGCGGCGATATTGTAACGGTGGCTGTGTTTATGCAGAAGACATCCAATGGCCAGGACGCTTCCCCGCAGGTTATTATTTATCCCGAACTGAAAGGACTGGAGGTATACAGCGTAGAGAATTCCCGCACACAGAGCACTGCCGAAATGAGGAAACAGCAAAAGGAAAGTCAATCTTCCTCCGGTGACCCTGTCCCCAGGGCTGTGACCTTAATCGTTACCGAAGCACAGGCAACAAAGCTCATTGAAGCCGAATACACCGGCAAGCTGCACCTAATCTTTGAGAAAAGGGGTGTGAGCCATGAGCGGTAAAATCATTGCTGTATGGGGCGGAAGCAATAGCGGGAAAACCACCTTTGCGGTGAATCTGGCCTGCGCACTGTCCACGCGTGACCGCCTAGTGGGCCTCATATCCTCCAACCTGACCCATGGGGACCTGCAAGTCTTTTTCGGCCAGAGCGTTCCTCCCCAAAAGGGCCTGTTTCGGGCTTTGAATGAGGATAATCCCAACATCGGAGAAAAATTCACGGAATATGAGGACAGCAAAAATCTGTTTTTCCTGTCCGTACCCACCCACTATACCGGTCTTCTCTGCGATGCCGTGACCCTCCGGGAAGCGGAACGGATGATGAATGCCGCAGCTCTGGTATTCGATATTCTCATCGTGGATGGAGCCGCCGAGGCGACCAATCCGGTATCCAGTGTGGGACTGTGGCTGGCTGAAAAGATATATACCCTGCATAAGCCGTCCATAGCGGCGCAAATGTGGCATGAGGGCGTTTCGGATTTTGTGCGGGAGCTGCATATTGCGGAGAAGCAGATTCATATCCTGCAGCTCCCCAACGGCGAGTTTGACGACAAGACCTATCGGAGCATGACGGGACTTCCCTTTGCCTATGATCTGCCCTATGTAAAACGGGCGGGCGAGCTGGAAAACGCCGGGACGCCCATCTATTTCTTCCGGGACAGAACCTGCAGGCGCTACGGCAAGGTATTGGAGCAAATAGCAAAGGGGATCTGCGGAGGTGAAACATCGTGAACAACAGGTTTTCAGTTAATGAGCTGATTTACCGGGCCAACAAGCGGCGTTCCGAGAGCGGAGAAAGCAATCTGGAAGCCCAGGACTACGGCGAAATACTGGATAAGCTGCAACGGATCATCGCCAAAAACCACTCCGCGGAACTGGCACAGGTACTGTATTCGGAGGAAGCCGAGGGCAAGCTCAAGGACCTGATCATGCGTTACCTGAACAGTGAACGGATGGTGGCAAAGGGCATTCAAAACATCTCCGAGCTGGTGGATATGATCTACGACGATATGGCCGGCTTTGGACTTTTATCCCCCTACCTCCAGGACAGTGACGTGGAGGAAATCAATGTCAACGGCTATAACGGCATCTGGGTGCTGTACAAGGATAAAAAGGTGCGGCTGTCAAACACCTTCGGCAGCCCGGAGGCTTGCGCCAACATCGCCAAGAAAATGAGCCGCTTCGGGAATGTCATCCTGGACGGCTCCAAGCCCATCGGAGACAGCTTTATTGCGCGGGGCATCCGCATGTCGGGAGCCATTGAACCCTGCGTCGATCCCGATGCCGGGGCCATCGCTTCGATCAGAAAGCAGAAGCCGTCCTACATCACAAGGGAAAACCTCATCGGATGGGACACGGCCACGGCGGAGGAACTGGACTTTCTCACCCTCTGCGTCAACAACGGCGTATCGGTGGCCATTGCCGGAGCCACCGGCAGCGGAAAAACCTCAGATATGGGATACATTTTAAGCTGCGTATCCCAGGACAAGCGTATCGTCACCATTGAGGATACCCGCGAATTATCACTGGCACAGTTCAACGAAAACGGCGTGATGGTCAACGACGTGATCCACCTTCTCACAAAAGAAGAACCCAACCCCGTCACCATGCTGGATTTGTTGAAGCTCTCCCTGCGGCTTCATCCCACCGTCCTTGTTCCCGCCGAAATGCGCGGCAAGGAGGCATTGACGGTACAGGAGGCCGGACGGACGGGGCACACCATCGTCAGCACGCTGCACGCAAACAGCGCCAGATCCGCTTATGACAGAATCCTGACCATGTGCCTGGAAGCAGGGACTTCCCTGTCGGAGGAAAGGCTCCTGAAAAACATCGTAGAAGCCTTTCCCATCATGCTTTTCAAAATGCAGCTTCCCGACAAGTCCCGCAAGTACATGGAAATCTTTGAAGCCACCGGGGTAAAGGACGGCGAAGTCATCGGCAATACCCTTTTCAAATATGAGGTTGACCATTATGAGAGGGATGAGGCCGGAAGGATTGCAAAGGTCGTGGGAAGCCATCGGCGTGTGGGAAACATCTCCCCCGCCCTTGCCGAGCGGCTGCTGGTCAATGGCGTTGAACTGACAGAGATCCGCCGTTTTGCGGGCAGCGGATACAGGCCGGAAGGAGGTTAGAAATGAACATTCAAATATCCCTTATCCTTGTATTCGCTCTCATCAGCCTGTCGCTTTTCCTACTGTTGGGACTAAACCCCTTTGCAGCCGAGCAAAACCTGCTGCAAAAGCGCCGCTTGTACCTGACGGGGGCAAAGCTAAAAATTACCGAGCGGATCGCCATCCGGTTTCAAACTTTGTTCCGGCAGACCGGATGCACGCAGAAAAAATACCTTGTCATGACAGGCGCGGCAGCGGCAGGCGGATTTCTGGCAGGGCTTATGCTGTTTAACAGTGCCGAACTGGCGGCAGTCGTGTCGGTATGCCTGACCCCCGCCCCATTCTTCTACCTGACCGTAAAAAGCGCCACAGCCGCGCGGGAGGAAATCGAGGGGCTGGAAAACACCATGTCCATCATCACCAATGCCTATGCAGGGTGCGACGACATCATCAAAGCCGTGGAAACCTATGTGGAGGAAAAAAACCGGTACATTCCGGTTCATCTGAGAACCCCTACGCCCTTTGACGAATTTGTATCGGAAATACGTCTCATCAACCCTAATGTGGAGCACGGATTGTACTGCCTGTCGGCAAAGATCAAAAACCGGTACTTTGCCGAGTGGGTGAAAATGCTCATCCTTTGCTGTCACGACCGGCGGCTGAAATTCGCTTTGTTTCCCATCATCAAAGCCATGAACGATGCGAAGTCCATGCAGATTGAAAGCGATGGCATGATGGTCCGGGTCTGGCGGGATTACCTGCTGACGGCAGGATTAATGTTTTCCGTCATCCCCATGATGCGTTTTTCCAACGCCGAATGGTTTTCCATCCTGACACAAACCACCATCGGGAAGCTCTTGATCGTCATCATGCTGCTGACCGCCCTTGCCACGGCATTTTATGTGATGAAGATTACCAAACCCGTTAACAGATAGGAGGTTCCAATTTGTTTTATCAGATCATTGTCTTTGTCCTGCTGACTGCGGCAGGATTTTTAATTTGCAGGCAACTGCTTAAAATCCCTAAGCTGAGCATGAAGAAAAACATCAAAAACCTGCAGACGGAAAAGGAGAAAACGGGTGAAAAAATCTTAAACCGCTTTGTCATGCCCCTTGTCAAGCCGGTATCCCGGTGGATCAGGCTTGATCCGGCAAAGGAAGCGAAGATGGCGTCCATGATAAGGCGCGGAGGGTTTGACTTCACACCCAGGGAATATCAAGCCAGGGCGCTCATCTGTGCCGCATTCACCCTGCTGCTTCTGATTCCGCTTTTGGCAATCGGGGCAACAAACATCGTACCCGTCATTCTCATTTTTTCCATTGTGGTCTATTTCCATTTTACGACCGACTTCAAAGATAAATTAAAAGCGAAAAAGGCTCTCATCGAAGCGGAGCTTCCAGGTTTTGTCCGTTCCATCCTGTATAAGCTGGACGATATCCGGGAAGGCAGCCAAAAAACCGTCGTGCAGGTGGACTTGATCCAGATATTCGAGGATTACCTAATGGTTGCAAGCGATGTGTTCCGCTACGATGTCGCGGTACTGGTCATGGAGATGAAGGCCAAGGACATTGAAACCGCCCTCCGGAATTTCAATGAACGCATCGGCCTTACGGATGTGTCCTTTTTAGTCAATGCCCTTATCGGATTATATCGGGGCGAGCGTCAAGGAGAAGCATTGGCATACCTTGCCCGGGATATGGACATCAAGGCAAAGGAAGCCTTGAAGAAAAAACTCAATAAGCTGCCCCGCAAGGTTAAAATCGCATCCATCCCTTTGGTGGCCGTAACCCTGGCCACCCTGCTCTATGTCATCGGCTCCCACCTGATACGGTCCATGGGGGGCCTTTTTTAACGTGAAAACGGGGCAACCCTTTTTCAAATACAATTTCAGGAGGTATTACCATGCAAAACAGAACAACCGCAATCCAAATCACCGGAGAAAGGAGGGAAAATTCCATGAAGAAAAGAATTGCAAATGCTCTTTCAAGCGCTAGGGGGCTTCTTAACAGCAAGTCCGGCGATCAGATGACCGGCTGGCTCATTGTCGTGCTGGTTGTCGTAGTGGTAGGCGCTGTGTTCATGACACTGTACCAGGGTTCCATCACCAGCATCTGGAACAGCATTGTCACCAAAATTACCAGCCTTTTGAGCTAACAATTCTTGCAGCCGAAAAGGCTGCGGCAACAGGGGGGAGAATCGTTCTCCCCTTTTTCCTTTGAACCAAAAATCTAAAAAATCACATGGAGGTATTTGTTATGATGACTACTTTAAAAAACAAAATGCAGAGGATGGGACTGAAAGCAAGAAATATTCTTGCAAGCAAGTCCGGCGACCAGATGACCGGCTGGCTTATCGTCGTCCTGATTGTGGTAGTGGTGGGCGCAATATTCATGACGCTGTATCAGGATTCAATCACCACTATCTGGAACAACATTGTCACCAAGATCACCGGCTTGCTAAGCTGATGGCAGCCACGCCGGATATATCTGCTCACGTGGGAGGTGCAAGCAGATGAACAGGAAGCACCGAGGCATATGGGGGAGAAATTCTCCCCCTCTGCCTTTCAAAAAGCTGCTTTTTAATCGGAGGGGCAGCGCCTATTACGAATTGATTATCAAGACGCTGGTGGTGATTACGCTCATGGCCACGGTGATGTCCTTTTTGAGCATCTTCACCGCCTATTTGAATTTGAACCATATGTGCCGACGTGTTGTCCGGGTGGTTGAACTGGAGGGGCAGGTATCGGACAACGCATACGATGTTTTTTACCGGTTGAAAGAGCAGACCGGCCTATCGCCGGAAATGACCATTGAGGATGTCCAATACTGCGACGGAAGCCAAAAAATCCAACTGCGGGATACCTTTACGGTGACGATGACGGACAGCTATGTCTTTACCCTTTTCAAGCCGTCCTTCGCACCGCCCGTTCAGATCAATATCCCCATGAAGGTGAGCATCACCGGCATGTCGGAAAAATACTGGAAGCTGCCGGAATGAAGATGCCGGAAGGGAGGGAAAACCTGTGGGCCATTTCAGACGCATTATGAACAACCGTAAGGGCGGCGCTTTTGTGTTTATCCTCATCCTCGTCTTTTTCATCCTCACCCTTGCCGCCATCCTGATTGAGTATTTCCGCATGGAAAGCCTTTACCAGCAGGTGGAATACGTTCTCCAGCGCGGGGTAAACGACTCTGTGGAATACGCCATGCTGGATGAATACCGCAGGGACGGCTGTTCACGGATGGACAGCGCCCTTGCAGAGGAAACACTGTACGAATATTTGCATGAAAGCATGGGGCTGGATTCCGATCTGAACAAATATGCTGACGGACAATGGGTTTATAAGCTTGAAATCGAAAGCATGGACGCCACCGATGACCCGCCCCGGCTGACGCTGAAAGGATCATTGAAAACCCGCAGCATTTTCAGCTTCCTGACCGGCGAGGTGCGGCTTCCCTTCACCATATCCAGCGTCAACAACAGAATTACGGAAGGAGGTTCTCAATGATAAGAAAATTCATCTTTTTCATGCAGGTTGTGGTTGTTTGCTGTCTGCTCTTTTCCCTCAAGGCGTTTGCCGCATTGAACAGCGACATTGAAATCAATGTCACCTCTCCCATTGACAGCCTGCAAACCGAAAGCGGTGTGGTAGCCGTAGAGCGTTTTCCGGCAGAAATCCCTATCCGTGTCACGGCTAAAACCGGGACGCTCACAGATATTCAACTGGAGTATGGCGGCCAAAGCCGGGAGATAACGCCGGATTACACGCTGATGATTGAAAACAAGGAGGCTTGCAGCCCCTATACCATCACAGCTAAAACAGATCAAGGCGCTGTCCTCACCATCACAGCCAATGTAGTATTTCAAGTCAAAGCTATATATGACACCCGCTACCGAACCATCGGCATGAATGTGAAGGAAATCTATGAGGGTGAAACACTGTTGAAATCTTTCCCGGAACCGCAGCGCATCGACCTTGTGAACGCCAACATCGTTGCCGGACATGAGCAGGAACGGATTGCCGATTGGATCGGAAAACACGACGGAGGCACTTACACTCTAAAGGGCAGCCTGGTGGTTGAAATTTACGGTTTTTCAACGGGTAAAATCTACGGCACCTATGATACAAATGAGGATTTTGACTCTTTGACCACCGGCTTCGGCTGGACGGAGAAAGCCCTAATTGCCTTTGAAACCATGCGGAACACGGAAATAACCTATCAGACCCCTGTCAAGATTGATGTAGACGCAACCTGGTGTGATGAAAAAAAGCAGGAGGTTTATGGGAAGCTCACGGCCCAGGACAAGGGAGTGCCGGAGCTGCTCTATCCTTATCAAACCACATCCGTTACTTTTACGAAAGACGATATCAGGCTGTCCCGAAATTTCATCTACTGCGGTCTGGAATGGGATTACACGCCGGAGAGCGCCGAATACACTGATGGAGAAAGTAAAACCAAAACCAGCATCACGCAAAAAATAAATTATACAATTCCGACTACAGACTTCTATTTCAAATTTAAGGCTTGTGACGGGAACGACCTGTCGGTTGCCATCCGCGCTCCTACTACGGTGTACCGGGGGGACAGCTATTCCTTTACCGTAGTTTTTATGAACAGCGGAAATAGTCCGGCTTATGATGTACCCCTCAGAGGCACGGTGGACGATGACCTGATCAAAGAGATTCCTGCCGTGCAGGACTTTTCACCAAATGAGAGCAAGACTTACACCATAAAGCGCACAGCCGATACCAAAGCCGACGTGATGCACTTGTGGGCGAATATCGGGGTACCGGAGGGCTTTATCGACAGCAATCCATCCAACAATACAGCCACGGCAGACATCAGGGTGGTGGAAAAGCCCGCACCGGAACCTGCAAAAACTCCCGAACCCAAAGACAACCCGGTTCAGCCTGACGACCCCGATAATCCCCCGGATCAGCCGCCTGACTCACCGAAGTTGTGCGACCTGTCGGCAAGCATTCTTGCGCCGCCCACGGTATATGAGCATGAGAGCTACAGCTTTACCGTGAGCTTTACCAACCAGTCCGACATGGAACTGAAAAATGTACTCTTGGGGGCAACAAACAACAATGCCGCTTTGACGCAAATTCCGAAAACTTGCAGCTTCAAGCCAGGGGAAACGAAATCGTTCACCATTTCAGGCACGGCGGGGAACACAGGCGAGATATACAACCTATGGGCCAATATTGCAGCGCCGGACGGCTTCCGGGATGATAACCCGGCTAACAATACCGCCGTTTCAAAAATTACGGTGGTGAAAAAGCCTTCCGGCAATCCTGATAACCCGCCCAATAATCCTGATAATCCCGACAACCCACCGGACAACCCGGGCAATCCCGATAACCCGGACAATCCGGACGTGCCTTCGGAAAAACTGTGCGACGTATGGGCAAACCTATCCTGCCCGCCCACAGTCTATGAGCAGGAGGAATACAGCTTTACCGTGTACTTTGCCAATTCCACGGACAAACCGCTGTCGGGAGTGAGGTTGAACGCTTCCATCGACGGCAAGGCGGTTTTCATAGTGCCATCGACGGCAGATTTTAATGCCTATGAAACCAAGGCTTATGTAGTCAAAAGCACAGCGGGAGAAAAAGGCTCAACCGTTCAATTATCGGCGCAGGTATCGCCGCCTGCGGATTACAGAGATACCAACACCGGCAACAATCAGGCTACGGCGGAAATCATGGTGACAGAACGGCCCTATGACCTGGATGTGCAGCGGATAACGCCCGACCAATACAAGGAAAACCAGACGGTCATCAGCACCATCAAGGTATCCAATAAAGGAAGTCTGGACTTTACACCGGGACAAAAGGTTTCCGTCCTGTTTGAAATCCCTGAGCTTTCGGTCAAAAAGCGTGTGGATGCCGTGGTCATGGAGCAAGACACCTGGAACGTCGTATCGGTCAAATGGAATACCCCCAATGTCCAGGCCGATAAAAATATCACCCTGGTCGCCACCATCAATCCCGACCAAACTTTGGACAATGAAACCACTGCTGCCAACAACACCTATACCCAAAAGGCCGTCATCAAAAATGTAACCTATGACGAGCCGGAAGAAAGCAGGACCATCCCTGCACCGCCGCAAAGAAGCGAGCAGCCCAGGGTGACATGGTGGGAGCAGCGTTATGAAAACGGCCGATTTGTATGGCGGCAGTTTTATGCGGAACTGAGAGTTACCGCCGTGCTGGACTATGACACCAAGGCAAAGGGCTATCTCAAATCGGGCTACGGCTTTTCCATCAGCGTCACTGCTACCGTGAACACCAACTATGACAGGCCGGAGCTGATTACCGCCGCGCAGACAGCGGAGGTGTATCTGCCGCAATACCGTTATGAAACAGCCATCCCGTTGATGTCCGACAGTACGAATCATTTTACTTTCCGGGAGAATCCCGCATCCCCGTTCCGGTACAAAAAGCAGTACATTCCGGTGTGGTTCCCCGACAACAGGGACTATATCGTACAACTCCTTGTTAACGACGTGCATACTCCCGGAGGGACTCTGTCCAAATGGATAACCGGAGGCGAGCTAAAAATATTTGTGGTGGACAGCATGTACGATGATGATGTCACCACGGGGAATTAATTATGATGATAATGCTGCTTTGCACCGTCCCCATCCTCTGGGCGGCGGTAACAGACTTTAGAAAGCGGATCATCCCCGATTGGACATGGATTGCAATCCTTTTAATCGGCGGTGTATCCGTTTTCATGCTTAAAACGCCGTATCCTACCTTGTTTGAGAGGATTGCGGGATTCTTGCTGCCGGGTATCAGCCTGTTTCTCCTTGCCATAAAATACGGCGGTGTCGGAGGCGGCGACATCAAGCTGACGGCAGCAATGGGTTTTTGTTTCGGCTTGTACGGATTTGCGGTCATCCTCTTTTTTGCGCTTGTTCCCGCCTGCATCTATGCAAAAGTGACAAAGCAAAAGAGCATCCCACTAGCCGTGTTCTTGAGCATCGGTTTTTTCACATATGCGGGTGTTCTTTTTATATATGGACTGATTTGCTGATTAAGTGGTAGGAGGTGATTTCGTGGAACTAAAAACGGCACTGGCCGTCGTGTTGTGCCTGGTAATTATCGGCGGTGCGGTGTATCTGCACATTAAGCGGAAAAAGAAATAACGGCAGGACGGCAACACCGTCCTTTTTGCCTGCCATATAGATTGGAGTGAGAATGAAAATGAGCCGGAGCGTTAGGAGGTTTTAAAACATGGATCAGGAAATCAATGCCGGTTATGTCATTACCGACCGGTTAACCATAGGAAATACGGAATTTGTCATCGGGCAGAACGAAAATGCTCCCGCCAAATTTGTGACCTGGAAATGCAAAAAGGGTGAAAAGGATTACTACTGGGGACATTACTGCAATGACCGTCTGACCGCCCTTGAAGATTTGTGCAACCGTGCGCTGGATGAAATCCATTATTTGAGAAGTCTCCGGCAGGAAAAGGACACCAATGTAAAAATGGCGGGACAAGCCGAAAAGAAAAGCCGCGTGCCGGAACGATAAGGAGGGATAGAGTTGGCGACGAAACTGCAACTGATTACGGAGCTTTCGCAAAGGACTGCTCACAGCGTCACAAGAAATCCTGCCGACTGGACTTCCTTTCTGAAAACAGCGGCCTGGAACTATAAATACCCGTTTCAGGACCAGCTTTTGATTTACGCGCAGCGCCCCGACGCGACGGCCTGCGCTCCCATTGAGATATGGAACCGGAAGTTCGGCAGATGGGTAAACAGGGGCGCGAAGGGCATCGCTCTCATCGACGACAGCGGAAGCCGGTTGAACCTTCGCCATGTATTCGATATATCGGACACCAACAGCCGGTACAACCGTCCCCCTGTCCTTTGGTCTATGCAGGATAGATATGCGGAGGCCGTGACGGAAACGCTTGAAAATTCCTTCGGCGACCTCAAGGATAAGAGCGATATTTCCTCTGCGCTGGTTTCAGCCGCCTTCAATGCCGTGGAGGATAATTATGCGGATTATCTTTCCGACCTTATGTACTGCCGGGAGAACAGTTTTCTGGAGGAATTGGACGGCCTGAACGTGGAAGTCATCTTCAAGGCTGCCCTCAGAAGCTCCGTGGCTTACATGCTCTTAGTCCGCTGCGGCTATCCAGCCGATAATTTTTTCAGCTTTGAGGATTTTCAGGGCGTTGTGAATTTCAATACCATTGATACTGTATCCAGACTGGGAGCCGCTGCAAGCGACATTTCCGAAATGCTGCTGCGGGAAATCGAGGCAACTGTCAAAGACCTGCAAAAAACGGAAAGGAAACAAACCCGCACAGTTGCAAAAAATCAGGGTGCAGGGCACAATGAAAGCAGAAAGGATGAAAGGAATGGTGAAGATGGAACTGACCTACACAATGCAGGGCGATTATCTGATTCCCGACCTGGCGCTGTCGGAGGAAGAAACGCACATCGGCAAATATGGAATGTTGCGCAAAACATATCTGAAAAACCACCGGAAAGGGATGTACGCCAGCCTGATGCTGTCGGGCAAGCTGACGGAGCACCTGGCGGAGATCGACCGGACGGCGAAGGAACGTATCGAGAGAATCACGGCGAAGCTCCTCACGAGCAGCCCCGCGCCGGACAAAGCGGCCGACCCGATGGGCTGGACGGGACACATGAACAACCTGCGGCACTCGGCGGAGGAAACGGTACTGGCGGAGCTGGTGTACAGCTAACCCTTTTCCCCACCGTAGAGCAGCAAATCGAATCAATTAAACAGGCGGAGGACGAAAATTCCTCCGCTTTTTCTATTTCCCAGGAGGAAATCGACCATGTGCTTTGCAAGGGTACCGGCTTTCAGGACGGCAAATTCCGTGTTTACCTGCACTACCAGGAGCAGCATACCCCAAAGGAAACCATTGACTTTTTAAAGCGTGAATACGGAACCGGCGGCGGTACGCATATTTTCACCGATGGAACCCAGGGAAACACATGGCACGACGGCAAGGGAATTTCCATTAGCAAAAGCGGCAGTTTTATATCAAATCCTGATCTGAGACTGTCCTGGAACCAGGTTGCAAAACGCCTTGGAGAACTGATTGCCGCAGACAGATATTTAAACAGCAAGGAAAAAGAGCGTCTGCCCGTTGTGCAGCAGGAAATGGAGGAACGCCGCCGGCAGCTTGCCGAAGAAGCCTATGCCCGTGAAATCCTGAACCGGGAGCCTGCACCTGCAGAACCGAAGGTGCCTATTTCAAAAGATACGGCTAAATATGTTTTCCATCTTGGCGATACGGTGTATCTCGGCGCTGAGGAATACGAGGTTTTATCCTTTGACGGCGTCACGGTGCAGTTGCGGGACACCCGTTATCCGCTGTTCATCAAAGAGCTTCCGCGGGAAGCCTTTGAACGGATGCTGCGGGATAATCCGCTAAACGACCATCTCATTGCGCCGGAGCAGCCGGCTGAAGAAAAAACGGAAATACCATCTCCCCGCGCGCTGTACCGGACGTACCTGTCCGAAATCGTCGGCAGGGTGCAGACAGACGAGATCTACCCCTACCTGCGGGACAGGGATACCGACCCCGACAGTGCCAAACAGGAGCTGGACGCCGCCATCGACCGCATTGTCCTTTATATGAGGGAGGAACATCCGGATTTTTATGAAGCCTACACCAACCTGCCGCAGTTTCGGGAGTGGCTTCATGAGGATGTGTTCCAGCGGGTATACCAGGATCATTTGGCGGATTCGAGGGACAGCATCGCTATTCATGCCGATGACCCCGGCGCACCGGAATGGGCGCGGGAAACCGGCGACATTACCATCACCCGCGAGGGCGATACCGCCACCATCGGGAGCAGCGGCGAAGGTGAAAAGCACGATGTGGAATTGGACCTGGAGCTGCCGGAAAGTCAAACCGAGCAAGAGGAAAAGGAACCTGCCGAAAAAGAAATTGCCGCAGGCATGGAGCTTTCTATTGAGGACCGGCGCTATGTTATTGACAGTATTAACATAGAAGCCGAAACGGTCAGCCTGCGGGACATCACCTTCCAGCAAAGCACGGGCTTCCCCATTTTCCGCAGCGAAAGCATAGCTTTTGTACGCGGCGTTTTGGAACAATCGGAAGAACCGATATGGCAAAAAGCGCAGTGCGGCAAAGTTTCTAAAGTCGTCATTGACCTCCGGCCGGAAACGCCAAAACCCCATCAGCCGCGCATCAATTACCGCATTACCGACGACAACCTGGGCGCTGGCGGTCAAAAAACCAAATACGGCTGGAACGTCGCCGCCATCCGGCTGTTAAATCAGCTTGAAGCAGAAAACCGACTTGCCACACCGGAGGAACAGGAAATCCTGTCCCGTTATGTGGGATGGGGCGGCCTGCCGCAGGTCTTTGATGAGAACAACAGCCAGTGGGCGAAGGAATATGCCGAACTGAAAGAACTGCTCACCGACGAGGAATATGCTTCTGCAAGGGCTTCCACCTTAAACGCCCATTATACTTCCCCCACTGTCATCAAGGCCATGTATGCCTGCCTGGAAAACATGGGCTTTAAGACCGGCAACATCCTGGAGCCGGCCTGCGGCATCGGCAACTTTTTCGGCCTCATCCCCGACAGCATGAAGAATTCAAAGCTGTACGGCGTGGAGCTGGACAGCATCACGGGCCGGATTGCCAGGCAGCTTTACCAGCAGGCCAACATCGCGGTGCAGGGCTTTGAGGAAACCAACCTGCCCGACAGCTTTTTCGACCTGGCGATCGGAAACGTCCCTTTTGGCAGCTACGGCGTGGCGGACAAGAAATACGACAAATACCATTTCTATATCCACGACTATTTCTTTGCAAAGACGCTGGATAAGGTGCGTCCCGGAGGCATCATCGCATTTATCACTTCCAAGGGCACGATGGATAAGCAAAACCCCGAAGTGCGCAAGTATATTGCACAGCGGGCGGAGCTTCTGGGCGCTGTCCGGCTGCCCAACAATGCATTTTACGATAACGCAGGTACGCAGGTTACAACAGACATCCTCTTTTTACAGAAGCGCGACCGCGTGATCGATATTGAACCGGATTGGGTGCATCTCTCCACCACCAAGGACGGTATCCCCATCAACAGCTATTTTGCCAAGAACCCCGACATGGTGCTGGGCACGATGGCTTACGACGACATGATGTACGGCAATGCCAAAGAAACCACCTGCCGTCCCTTTGAAAACGCCGACCTTGCCGAACTGCTCCGCGAAGCCCTGGAGAACATCCATGCGGAAATCACCGAGTATGAGCCGGACGAAATGGCCGAGGAAGAAGATACCTCCATTCCGGCAGACCCGAATGTGAAAAATTTCAGCTACACCGTTGTGGACGGCGAGATCTACTACCGCGAAAACAGCCGGATGAACAAGGTGGAAGTTTCCGTCACGGCGGCGAACCGCATCAAGGGCATGATTGCCATTCGGGATTGCGTCCGTGAGCTGATCGAATACCAGGCCGAGGATTACAGCGATGAAATAATCCGGGAACAGCAGCGCAAGCTGAATAAGCTGTATGATGAGTTTACTGCAAAATACGGACTGTTAAGCAGTCGCGGCAACAACATGGCCTTTTCGGATGATTCTTCCTACTGCCTGCTTTGCTCCCTTGAAATTCTGGACGAGGACGGCAATCTGGAGCGCAAGGCAGATATGTTCACCAAGCGCACCATCCGGCAGCGCACCGTCGTCACCCATGTGGATACCGCCACCGAAGCGCTGGCCATCTCCATCGCGGAAAAAGCCTGCGTGGACATGGGTTTCATGCAGAGCCTGACCGGACTTTCCGAGGAACAAATTGTTAAAGACCTGGAAGGCGTGATCTTCCGCAATCCCGAAAAGCCGGACGCCAATGGGAAACCGCGTTATGAAACGGCGGATGAATACCTGTCCGGCAATGTAAAGGAAAAGCTGAAAACCGCCCGGCGGTTTGCCGAAATGCATCCTGGCATCTACAGTATAAACGTCACAGCACTGGAAAAGGTGCAGCCGAAGGATTTGAGCGCGTCTGAAATCGACGTACGCCTCGGTGCTACCTGGCTTCCCCCGGATGTCATCAAGGACTTTATCTTTGAACTTCTGGAAACCCCTTATATGTACAGGCGCTACATCGACGTTTTTTATTCGTCCTATACCGCCAGCTGGAACGTCAAGGGCAAAAACGACGACCGGAGCGGCAACATCAAGGCCAATGTGACCTATGGCACAAGACGCATCAACGCCTACAAGATCATCGAGGAAACCCTCAACCTGCGGGATGTGCGCATCTTTGATACCGTCGAGGAGGATGGCGTTGAGAAGCGTGTGCTGAACAAAAAGGAGACCGCCATCGCCCAGCAGAAGCAGGAGGCCATCAAGGAGGCATTCCAAAGCTGGATATGGAAAGACCCCAGGCGCCGGGAACGGCTGACGCGGATCTACAACGACCGCTTCAACGCCGTACGGCCCCGTGAATATGACGGCAGCCACATCCGGTTTACCGGCATGAACCCGGAAATCACCCTGCGCAAGCATCAAGTGGATGCGGTAGCCCATATCCTGTACGGCGGTAATACCTTATTGGCCCACTGCGTGGGCGCGGGCAAGACCTATGAAATGACGGCAGCGGCAATGGAAAGCAAGCATTTGGGGCTTTGCAATAAAAGTTTGTTTGTCGTACCCAACCATTTGACCGAGCAGTGGGCGGCGGAGTTTTTGCAGCTCTACCCTTCTGCGAACATCCTTGTGGCGACGAAAAAAGACTTTGAAACCAAAAACCGCAAGAAGTTTTGCGCAAGAATTGCGACCGGGGACTACGACGCGGTAATCATCGGACACAGCCAGTTTGAGAAAATTCCCATTTCCATGGAAAGGCAAAAACGGCTGCTTGAAGAACAGATTGCGGAAATCACCAACGGCATCCGGGAACTGAAAGAAGAACGCGGCGAGCGTTACGCCATCAAGCAGCTTGAAAAGACTAAAAAGACCTTGAAACTTAAGCTGGATAAGCTCAACGACACCAGCCGCAAGGACGATGTGGTGACCTTTGAGGAGCTGGGCGTTGACCGGCTGTTTGTGGATGAAGCGGATTTTTACAAAAACCTCTTTCTTTACACAAAAATGCGCAATGTGGCGGGCTTATCCCAGACCGAAGCGCAAAAGTCTTCCGACCTGTTTATGAAGTGCCGCTACCTTGACGAATTGACGGACGGGCGCGGCGTCATCTTTGCCACAGGAACGCCCATTTCCAACTCCATCACCGAGATGTACACCATGCAGCGGTATCTGCAATATGAAACCCTGCGCAAAAACGGGCTCCAGCACTTTGACTGCTGGGCCTCCACCTTTGGGGAAACCGTAACCGCCATCGAGCTTGCGCCGGAGGGCACAGGTTACCGGGCTAAAACAAGGTTCGCACGGTTCTACAACCTGCCGGAACTCATGAATATGTTCAAGGAAATCGCGGACATCAAGACGGCGGATATGCTCAACCTCCCCGTACCGAAAGCAAACTACCACAATATCGCAGTGAAGCCGAGCAAATTCCAGCAGGACATGGTGGCCGAGCTTGCGGAGCGCGCCGAACGGGTGCGCGCCAGGCTGGTGGAGCCGTATGAGGACAACATGCTCACAATCACCAACGACGGCCGGAAGCTGGCCCTTGACCAGCGGCTGATGAGCCCCATGCTTCCCGACCATGAGGACAGCAAAGTAAATGCCTGCGTGGAAAATGTGTTCCGCCTCTGGCGGGAAAACAGTGATAAAAAGCTGACGCAGCTTGTGTTCTGCGACCTGTCCATTCCAAAGAACGATGGGAATTTCAACGTGTATGACGACATACGCCAAAAACTTATTGCTCGCGGCGTCCCCGCCGACGAGGTTGCTTTCATCCATGATGCCGACACAGAGACCAAGAAAAAGGAGTTGTTTGCCAAAGTCCGCAAGGGACAGGTGCGAATCCTGCTGGGCTCTACCTTTAAAATGGGAGCCGGAACCAACGTGCAGGACCGCTTGATTGCCCTCCACGACCTGGACTGCCCGTGGCGGCCGCGGGATCTGGAGCAGCGCTCCGGACGTATCGTGCGGCAGGGAAACCAAAACGACGAGGTGCATATCTTCCGGTATGTGACGGAAAACACCTTTGACGCTTACCTTTATCAGATACTTGAGAACAAGCAGCGTTTCATATCGCAGATTATGACTTCAAAGTCACCTGTGCGAAGTGCCGAGGACATTGATGAAACAGCGCTTTCCTATGCCGAGGTGAAGGCGCTGGCTACCGGCAACCCGTTTATTAAGGAGAAGATGGATTTAGACATTCAGGTTTCCAAGCTGAAATTGCTGAAAGCCAACCATTTAAGCCAGCGATATGCTTTGGAGGACCGACTGCTGAAATATTTCCCACAACAGATTAAATCCACTGAGGAACGCGTCGAGGGTTATGAAAAAGACCTTGCCCTGTATGAACAGCACAGTGCATTGAAAACTATCGACAGCACCACAGAGGAAAACAAATTTGCAGGCATGACGGTCAAAGGTGTTTTCTATACCGAAAAGGCCAAGGCGGGCGCGGCCATCCTGGAAGCCTGCAAGCTGATGACCTCGCCGGAGCCGCAGGAGCTGGGCAGCTACATGGGATTTTCCATGCTGTTTTCCTTTGACGGCTTCAATAAGCAGTATCAGATCACCCTGCGGGGCGCTCTGAGCCATACGGCCACATTGGGTACGGACATCCACGGCAACATCACAAGGCTCAATAATGCTCTTGCAGAAATACCAAAAAAACTGGAATACTGCCGGGAACAGTTAAAAACGCTCCGCCAGCAGATGGAAACCGCAAAGGAACAAATTGACATCCCCTTTGAAAAGGAGCAGGAGCTGCAGACCAAATCTGCGCGGCTGGCGGAGCTGAACATTTTGCTCAACATGGATAAGCATGAAAACGAGGTGTTCGACGGCGAGCCGGACGAGGATATGAACATTCCCGAAAAAAAGAACATGGGCTATGAAAGATGAGGTGAAAAAACATGCCCTATGTAACACCGGAGCAGATTGAGCGCGCAAAGCAAATGGACCTGCTGACTTATCTGCAATATTACGAGCCGCAGGAGCTGGTGCGCTTTTCCGGCAACGTCTATACCACACGTACCCATGACAGCCTGAAAATCAGCAACGGGAAATGGTGCTGGTGGTCACGCAACATCGGCGGGCGCTCCGCCCTGGACTATCTCATCAAGGTGCGGGGCATGACGCTCCCCGAAGCGGTGCTTCAGATAGACAGACAGGCGGCTGTCACGCCGCCTGTTTCGCAAAAAACACAGGAACCCTCCAAGCCAAAAAAACTGTTATTGCCGGAGAAAAACGAAAACAACGACCGCGTGATTGCCTACCTCATAGGGCGCGGCATTCACCGGGAGATTATAGACTACTGCATCCGGACCAAACGGCTATATGAAAGCCGCGATTATCACAACGCCGTCTTTATCGGCTTTGACCGGCATGGCGTTCCCAAATATGCTACTCTCCGTGGTACGTTTGGTAAACGGTTTATGGGGGAAGTAAACGGAAGCGATAAGCACTTCTCCTTCTCTATTCCGGCCAGGAACGAATGCAGCAAACTGCACCTGTTTGAAAGCGCCATTGATTTATTGTCCTATGGCACGTTGGAGCTGCTTTCCGGCAGGGACTGGCGGCAGGAAAACTGCCTGTCCCTTGCGGGCATTTATATGCCGAAAAAGATTATTGAGGAAAGTACTCCACCCGCCGCACTCATGCAATACTTAAAAGACTTCCCGCAAATTAAGGAAATCGCTTTACATCTGGACAACGACACGGCCGGACGGCTGGCGGCAAAGACTATCAAGACCATCCTCCCGTCCGCCTACGCCGTGTCCGATGAGCCACCCGAACGCGGAAAGGATTATAACGACTATCTGAGAATTGTATTAAGAATACGGCAGCAACAAGAACGCGAACTGTTATAATTAAGAAGAATTGATTGATATCATAGCATGAAAGGAGTATAATATGGTTAGAATGTTACTACAAGGAGTTGATATCATGCAGATTAAACCGTCCGCAAGCATCAGGCAGAATTACAATGAAATTGCGGCTTTGTGCAAGTCTACCGGAGAACCTGTTTTTCTTACCAAAAACGGTGAAGGAGATCTTGTCGTCATGGATATAGAGGCGTTTACCCGCCGCGAAAAAATGCTGAAGCTGAGGGAAGAACTCCTGGCTGTTGAGGAAGACCGTCTGGCAGGACGTGCAGGAGTTACGCCGGATGAACTGGACAGCTATCTGGACAGCATTATTGATGAGGTGGAGCATGGAAAAGAAGGTTCAATATAAAGTGATTGTTTCTGACCGTGCCCGCCAAATGCTGGCGGGCCATGTCCGTTTTCTGGCGCAGAAAAGTCCCACCGCCGCCCGCAAGGTAAAAAACGACCTGATGGACGCTATCCGTTCCCTGCATCAAATGCCGGAGCGTTTTCCATTTCTGGAGGCAGAATTTATCCCTCCGAATAAATATCACAAGATGTTCGTAGAAAAATGGTATTTAATTTTATATCAGATCAAAGATCAGATGGTGTACGTTGATTATATTGTTGATTGCAGGCAGGATTATGGATGGCTGGTGCGGTAGATTTCGATATATGATGTAAATAGTTGTTAGGATAAAAATAGGAAATTACATGCTTTCGGGGTATGTCTATAATAGGAAGTTGAGAGTAGGAATAACTAGTAATCCAAAATTATGTTTGATATTCTTAGTCGGAGGAGAAAATGTTCAACTACTATAATTTAAATGATGTTGAGTTTGAAAACCTATGCAAAGATGTCATGGAACGTATGTTATGTTCTAAACTGCGTATTTTTGCAAAGGGTACAGATGGAGGAATAGATTTAACTGATAACACCATTAATCATAATATCATTGTTCAAGTTAAGCATTACATAAGAAGCAAATTTTCAGATTTGAGAACAACTCTAAGAAAAGAAGTAAGCAAAGTAGAAAAATGGAATCCAAATAAATATTATTTATGCTGTGGTATGGAACTGACAGATGCAAACATTAGAGAAATATATAATATGTTCTCTAGCTATATGGAGTCTGACGAGAATATTATAACGCTTATTGAAATTGATGAGTTTTTGCAAAAGCCTGAAAATTCAGATATTGTAAGGAAACACTACAAATTGTGGTTATACTCTTCTGGTATTCTTAATCAACTATTGAATCAAAATATATTTGTTGATTGTGAAGCATTATTAAGCGACATAGAAGAAGAATGTAAATATTTTGTTCAAACAGAAATTTATAACAAATGTTTGGATTGCTTGGATAAGCATAGAATTATAATGCTAACCGGCGGTCCGGGTGTAGGTAAAACTATTACGTCTAAAATGTTGGTTTTATATTATGCTTCTCAAAATTATACTGTAAGATATACTACAAATGGTGATATTTCAGATATAAAACGTGCTTTATCATCAAATAATGATTTAAAAGAGATTGTACTTCTTGATGATTGTTTAGGGCAGCATTATTTTAATATGAAAGAGACTCAAGAGAGTGAGTTGACATACTTAATAAAGTATATTAAAATGCACGAAAATAAAAAACTCATTCTTAATTCGAGAATAACTATATTAAATGAAGCCAAGCAAAGATACGAACAATTTAATCTATTTTTTAAGGAAAAGAAAATAAACGAGATTACAATAAATTTAGACAGCATTAGTGCTTTGGAAAAAGCTAAAATATTTTATAACCATTTGATATTCAAGAATCTTCCTAAAGAGTACTATTCCAATATACGGGAAGATAAAAATTATTTAAAAATTATAATGCACCCTAGTTATACCCCCCGTATTATTGAACATGTTACATTGTGCTCAAATTATTTAAAAATATCTCCAGATAAGTATGCGGATTACATTCTTCGAAATTTGGATAATCCAAATGATATTTGGAAAAATGAATACTACCATAGAATCAAAGAAGAGGATAGGGCCTTTCTAACTACTTTGTATTCATTAACAGATACAATCATTGAATATAGTGTTCTTAAAAAGTGTTTTGAGAAGAGGCTTTCTCAAATGAATAATATTGATTACACACTTAATAACTTTGAAATGGTATTAGCACGATTAAACCAATCAATTATTAAAATTGTTGACTACAAGAGTAAAATGCATGTTGGTGTAATAAACCCTTCAGTCAATGATTTCTTAAAGCAAATTTTTATAAGTAACAACTTAGAGGTTAATGAAATTCGTAGAGCTATAGTGAATTTTCTACAACTAAAAAGGTGCTATTCTGAAGTTGAGTTACCACAAATAATAGAAAAAATGGTGAGAGATGGGACAATATATAATATTGATTTTAATAATCAAAATGAGAAAGATTATTTCATTGTAGCTAACATTTGTATAAACTTAGTTTTGAATAAAGTATATAAAGCGACAATAAAGAGCTACTTATGCAATAGTTATGGATGTGCAATTATTAATCAAAAGTTATTATCACATCAGGATATTTTGAAAAAATTATTGGAAGAACCATGTTATAGTTATTACGACATAAAGAATATTCTTGATGAGCAATGTATTGAAAATATGCTTGAAGGTATGGAATTAGGTGATTTAACGTCAACTATAAATGTGTTGTGGGAGCAATATTTTGTAAAAGAAGATTTTGAAAAACAGTCTTGGTTTATTAGATTGTGTAAAAAAATACTATCAGATGAAATATCTAGATACATTGATGACTTACAAGTTTCAGATTATTGTGATAATTATGATATTCAAGCCTTAATAAATGAAAATTCATCATATTACGAATACGGGGTTTGTCTTGATAAGAAATCGGTAGTAAGTACTATAAAAAGTTGGATTAGAGATGATGTTTATGAAGAAATTTCGGAGAAGATTAGTGTATTAAATGAAAATATATACACAAATATTAAAATCCCGACCATACACGTTAATGAGAGCGATATAGAAAAATTTATTGATTCTTATATGGAGCCTGACCCAGATGACTATTATGAACCTAGTGGAAATTCTGGGGATTCATTTATAGGAGAGATAGAAGCAATTTTTGATAGATAGTTATTTACTTTTTAATTTTAAATACAATTTATTGAAAAGAAAAATTTAATTACGCTCCCTATCCAAATACCCATTAGGCTAATAATGGGAAGTTTAATATCATGTAAAAAAGAGGTGTGTGCTATGCCAAACCTTGATAATATAAACTTTTCTGCTTTGCTCAATTTAAGCAAGGAACATCTTGCTGTCGAGATTGGTACGGAAGAATTCCTATTTAGTGAATTAGGTATAAATATTTCGGATTTTTCTCCAGAAAAGCAACAACAATTATTGAGAAATTATCTTTATATTGTTTCGTTAATAAATAACGATTTGAATGAAATTGATAACCGTCTTGATGAGATAACCAAGCAACTACAAACATTGCCTAAAGGGGAAGAATATCAACGTAAACGTCTTGAATACTTTAAGCATATGAATACCTCAGCAAAAAATGAAATAGTAAAATTTTTTCATAATAAGTTGAAAGATTTTTTATTGGAGTATGAAAAAAGCGATTTAATTAGTCGTACAGCAAATACAGATAAATTGATATCTCTTTTCATCCAAGGCAGATATGACTATGCTTTCTTTAAGAATTTCTATGACCCCAATTATGATTTTTCAACTGATGTAAAAGTAAGGTATCTTCCACAAGAGCCTTTTGCCGAATTCCAATCTCGTATAGAAAAGTATATCAACCTCAAAAAAACATCATCACCCGATTATTTTGCAGCAATAGAAAGCTTGGTCACAAACAAGAATTTAGTTGTAAACATGAATGAACGAGTAAAAAATAATTATCATCTACATAAGAGAACAGAAATTTTTGAAATTCTAACACAGCTTTATCAAAAAGAAAAGTATCAAACATTTATTACATTAGCTACACTCCAAATTGAGGGTATTTTTTACGATTTGTGCTTAATCAAATATGGGGAAACAAAAAATATGGGGACTTTGGTAGAAAAAGTACAAAAAGCATTTCAAGACAATCCAAAATTATGGAAGCCCTTGTATCCATATTTCGCATTTGATGTTCCAAATTTAAGAAACGAAATCGCGCATAACGGTATGGTAAAGGGACGAAACCTTAAAACTACAGCTTACGAAATTATTTTAGACTTAAACTGCGTAATATCCTGTGTTGAAAGTGAAAGCATTGATAAATTTAAAGTATTTATGCTTATCGGTGAAAAATTGAACAATGTAGACAGTGATGCTTGTACGGATCAAGAAGAATACGATGAAAGAGTTGCCCAGACCCTCTTAGGAGAACTTTTTCAGTGGAATGATCTTACGCAAGACTATTTTTGGGATGTCTTGAAAAATCCAAATGATTTTCAAGTAGAAATTAATTTCTACAAACCAGATGGACCAAAAGAATATGGAATATATTTGACTGATGTTGTTTCTGCCATTGAGCAATGGACTAAATCGGAAAAATTTTGGTGTGTGGTGTATAACAACGTTAAAAACTTAAAATCGGATGATTTCAAAGAACCGTCAAGATTTGTGAAATTTGCTATGAAACTAACAAATACTTTCATTCCATTGCTTAGCGGAGTTGCCAAAGATGAATGTATAGAAGTATCCAAAGCTTTAGCTAAATATAATCAATAAGCTTCTCATTATCCATAATATAATCAGTTTATAATAAAGTTGTTGTTTGTTAAAGGTGCTGAAAAATCAGTGCCTTTTTCTTTTGCCCAAAAATCAAGAAAGGAGGATTTGCTTATATGAAAACCTATCAGGTGGAAATCAGAGAAACCCTTTGCATGACCGTCGAGATCGAAGCAGAAAACGCCCAGCAAGCCGAAGCGATGGTGCAGGAAGCATACAACAATGAAGAATACATCCTCGACGCGGAACACTTTGCAGGTGTAGAATTTGCCGCTCGGGAAAAGGAAATCGAAGCACAGAGCAGGAGCAAAAAGCACCGTGAGTATGAACGATGACCGCCAGACTTTTCTTTTCGGCCGGTGGTATCTGAAATCAACCATTACCTTTATGTCAACACAAGACCGCTGTCTTGTGTTGCAGCAAGCACTGAATTTGGATAGCCAAATTCGCTTGTTAGGGGCTCTTGCCCCTAATACCCCTCTTTCGCCTTCATGAAAAACAATGAAACGAGGTGATACATGTATGGAAGAACTGCAACAAAAATGGCGTGAGGAATTCCGCGCCGTTCTCGCCTGCAAGAACGCATTTATGGAAAATGCGGCACTCTCACACAGCTACTATGACCATAAACTGCCCGAATTCCTAAAAGAAATCATTCAAGTGCATGGACAGGACCGTGTCCGGCAGGTGCTGGCCGCAACCGTCAATCATGCCCTCTGGGATGGAAGGTACTACCGCTCGGTGAAAGAATGGGCGACTCAGGTTGAACCCTTTCCGCAGTTTCCGGGGCATCAGGGAGAACCACGGGACTTTCACGAGTTTTGCATTAACAATCATCCAGTCCTCGTAAACGACACAGTGCGGCTTCTGATGAACAAGGAAAAAGAGCTTGCCCACCCCAAACGAAAGGAGCCGGAACAATGAGAAAACGGAATATCCAAATCATTGTGCGGCTGAACGCCAAAGAGCAACAGCACCTTGCCAAACAGGTAAAGAAATCGGGCCTTTCGCAGGAAGCATTTATCCGTACCCTCATCAACGGTTACGTGCCCAAAGAGCTTCCCCCACCCGACTACTACTCCATGATGAGGGAGCTTCACGCCATCGGCAGCAACTTAAACCAGATTGCGGCAAAGGCAAACGCCACAGGACATATCGACAGGACGGTGTTCCAGTATGAAGCTAACCGGCTCCGCAAGGCCGTGCTGGATATACAGGCGGCGGTCACGTCGCCGGAAAGGAGGGAAAATAATGGCAACCACGGCGATATGGGATGTGACAGACCGCCTTAACCGGGTGATCGACTATGCCACCAATCCCGAAAAAACCGAGAACCTGGATTTTTCAAGTCCCGATTTTCAGGGCCTGCAGAACGTGCTGGAATATACGGAGCAGGATGCCAAAACCGAAAAGCAGTTTTACGTCACCGGCATCAACTGTGATCCGGCTACCGCCTGTGAGCAGATGAGCCGGACAAAGCTGCAATTCCAGAAAACGGACGGCATCCTTGCCTTCCACGGCTACCAGTCCTTCGCTCCGGGGGAAGCCACCCCCGAAACCGCCCACGCCATCGGCGTAAAGCTGGCACAGGAGCTTTGGGGCGACCGCTTTGAGGTGGTGGTTTCCACCCATCTTGACAAGCATCATCTTCATAACCATTTTGTGCTGAACTCCGTATCCTTTATGGACGGCAAGCGGTATTACGACAACAACGCCACCTACGCCCTCATGCGGCAGACCTCCGACCGGCTGTGCCGGGAATATTCCCTGTCTGTCATAGAAAACCCACAAAAGGGCAAATCAAAACACTATGCCGAATGGAAGGCCGAGCAGGAAGGCAAACCCACCTGGCGGGGACTTATCCGCGATGATGTGGACAAAGCCATTGCCGCATCCATGACCTTCACGCAGTTTATCGCTGCTTTACGCAAGCAGGGCTACGAGGTAAAAACCGGCGTAAAATACATGGCGGTGCGCCCTCCGGGAAAGGAACGCTTTGTCCGGCTGAAAACCCTGGGTGACGATTACACTGAGGACGCCATCAAGCAGCGGATACTTCAAAACCGCGCCCCGAAGCGTCCGGAAGTCCTGCCGGAGCCAAAGCGAAAACGCTATGCCGTCAAAGGCGGCTTCAATCCCAAAAAGACAAGAAAGCTCACGGGCCTGCAGGCGTTATACTTCCACTACCTTTACAAAATGGGTATTTTGCCAAAACATCGTGCGTCCAGCAAACGGACGCATTTTTTATTGCGCGAGGACATCCGCCATTTGGATGAACTCATTGCTCAAACAAAGCTGCTCTGCACACACCGGATTGAGAACAAGGAGCAGCTTCTCACGTATCGGAACGGACTGGAGCAGGAAATGACAGCCCTGTCCGACGCCCGCAAATCCCTTTATCATCGGCTGCGCCGATGCAAGGACGATACACAGGCTACGAAATGCAAGCAGCAGATTTCAGAGCTTTCCGGTAAGCTGTCCCTGCTCCGGAAGGAGGTGAAGCTTTGTACGGGCATCCTGTCCCGTTCCGAAGAAATGAAGCAAAAATTATCCCGGATCAAACAGGAGGAAATCCATCAAGGAAAGGAGGAAAAAACTTATGAACAGCGGGGCCGACGCAGCGGATCAAATCGTCAATATGAGCCTTAAAGGGATTGAGGTGATGGCCAAAATCTCCGGCGTGGGGGCAAAAAACCTGGCCACCTATTTGTATGCCGTCCTCAAAGGCCAAAAGAAAACAAAGGGCAAAATCCGTCTGGAGGGGCTTTTGCGCAGCGGCAAGGAGCTGAAAGTCTTTGCGGTGCGCAACGAGGACTTAAAGAAGTTTTGCCAGGAGGCCAAACGCTACGGCGTCCTCTATTGCGCCCTCCGTGACAAAAATGACACGGACGGCATGTGCGACATCATGGTGCGGGCGGAGGATGCTTCCAAAATCAATCGCATTGTGGAACGCTTCAAGCTGGCCACCGTGGATACGGCAAGCATCAAGAACGAAATCGAGAAATCCAGGACCGCCAGGCAGAAGGAAAATACACCGCACAAAGAAGGCCCGGACGAAAAAGCACCTCCCGAAAAAGGAACGCCCGCCGAAAAAAGCGCGGATGATTTTCTGCATGAACTCATGGCAAAGCCCGACCGGCCGGAGCCGGTCAAGGAACAACCGGACAACCCAAACCCCACGACGGCGACGGCGGAGAAACCCCTTCCGTCCGAGCCTACTTACGAGCGCAGCGGGAAAGCCGCCGAGGGTGCTATTGAGCCGCCGAGAAGATCAATCCGGGAAGAACTGCGGGAAATCAAGGCCGCTCAAAAGGAACAGGCGGAACCCAGGCGCGAGCCTGCCAAAGAGCAGCCGCAGGCTTCAAAGCAGAATGCCAAATCCAACAGGCAGCAACCAAAATCAAAAAAGCCAAAATCGAAAGCGAGGTAAGATTTATGAGCAGTTTCGACGATCTTTTCCGGCAGGAAAACGAACAGCCTGTCCCCCGAAACGACCTGCCTTTTGACAAAGAGGCATGGAAACAGCAAAAACAGGAGCAGCGGGAAATGGTTTACGCCATGATTGACGACACGGCACAAACCGTGGCGCGGGACGGAGCTGCTTTCCAGAAGTACCTGGATGTGCAGAGCCGTTTTGACCGCTACAGCGTGGCCAACGCCCTTTTAATCCTTGCGCAGAAGCCGGACGCCACACGCATTGCGGACTTTGACACCTGGAAGGAGCAAGGCGCATTTATCCGCAAAAAGGAAACCGGCTTCTACATCCTGGAGCCGGGTGAGGAATACCAGCGCGAGGACGGCACTGTCGGCATCAGCTACAACCCGAAAAAGATGTTTGACATTTCCCAGACCGGAAACAGCCGCAAACGGGAAACACCCACCTATCCCGATGACCGCACCCGCATCAAGGCGCTGATGGACCATGCGCCGGTGCCCATCCGGATCAGCGATGCCCTGCCGGAAGGCACAAACGCCCTGTACCGGCCGGACACGAGGGAAATCCAAATCAGAAAAGGCATGGATGCGGGGAATATTTTCCGCGCCCTTTCCCAGGAGCTGACCCATGCGGAAATGGATAAAGGCGACGGTAGCTATAGCCGTTCCGACCATACCTTCCACGCCTACTGTGTATCCTATATGCTCTGCAGGCAGTACGGCATGGATACAAGCGGCTACCGCTTTGACCGCGCTCCCCAAATGCTGGAGGGCATGGATCCGCAGGAGATCCGCGCCGAGCTTTCGGTTATACGGGAGGCTGCCGGTGAAATTTCCGGAAGGATGAACCGGATGCTGGCTCAGCAAAGGCAGCAAATACGGCAGGAGCCGGAACGTTAGGAGGGATTGCCTATGAAGGAAGAAGAAAGGGTGCTTACCCTGGACAATTACGAATACGGCGTTGTGGTGAACGCCTTGAACGAGCTCAGAAACGACCTGATTAAAGAAGATCGGCCCACCGACGCCGTGGACGAACTGCTTTTGAAAACCATTGACGCCCCGACAAAAAAACAAAAGCGCAGGAGCCACGATGAGGCGCGATGAAACCGCAAGGAGCAGCCTGATACTCTTTGCGGTTTTTTTAATTCCGGTGGTGTGGGCGGCATTATTGACCGCCCCTTCTCTTTCCGGCGGACTTCCCGAAATCCTTGCCAATCTCACGGTGGCGATGGACAATCCGTTCGACATCCAATGGGTGGGCGACACGCCCAAGTGCATCCTGCTGTTTATCGCCGCCTATTGTCTGGGCATCGGGATTTACCTGTCCACCAGACGCAATTACCGGCGGAGGGAGGAACACGGCAGCGCCCGCTGGGGCGGCGCGGCGGCTGTCAATAAAAAGTACCGGGACAAAGACCCGCAGAAAAACAAAATCCTTACGCAGAACGTCCGCATTGGCCTTGACGGCCGGAAACATCGGCGCAACCTGAATGTCATGGTTGTGGGCGGCTCCGGCTCCGGCAAAACGAGATTTTATGCCAAGCCAAACGTCATGCAGGCCAACACCTCCTTTGTCGTCCTCGACCCAAAAGGCGAAATCCTGCGGGACACGGGGAACCTGCTCAAAGCAAATGGCTACGAAATCAAGGTGCTGGATTTAATCAACATGCACCTGTCCCACTGCTACAATCCCTTTGCCTACTTGAAGGACGACAAGGACGTGTTAAAGCTGGTCACCAACCTGATCCGCAACACCACACCCAAAGGCAGCAACACCAACGACCCCTTCTGGGAACGCTCCGAAACCGCGCTGCTGGAAGCATTAATCCTCTACCTGCTCTATGAAGCGCCGAAGGAAGAACAGAATTTTCCGATGGTCATGGAGATGATCGCCGCCGCCGAAGTCCGGGAGGATGACGAAACCTATCAAAGCCCCCTTGACGAGCTGTTTGAACGGCTGGAAATGCGGGAACCGGAGCACCTGGCTGTCAAGCAGTACAACATCTTCAAGCTGGCTGCGGGAAAAACCGCCAAATCCATTCTAATCGGCTTGGGCGTCCGGCTGGAAAAGTTCAACCTTACCACCCTTGCAGGAATCACCACAGTGGACGAAATGGAGCTGTCCTCCATCGGGGAGAAAAAGACGGCGCTCTTTGCCGTGATACCCGACAACGACAGCAGTTTCAACTTCATTGTCGGCATGCTCTATACCCAGCTTTTCCAAAGTCTCATGTACCTTGCCGACTATAAGTACGGAGGCCGCCTGCCCGTCCATGTCCACTTTGTCATGGATGAGTTTGCGAATGTCGCCCTGCCGGATGAGTTTGACAAGCTGCTTTCCACCATGCGCTCAAGAGAAATATCGGTGTCCATCATCCTGCAAAACCTGGCGCAATTAAAAGCCCTGTTCAAAGACACCTGGGAATCCATTGTCGGAAACTGCGACGAATTCCTGTACCTTGGAGGCAATGAGCAGTCAACCCACAAGTATGTGTCGGAGCTTTTGGGCAAGGAAACCATCGACACCAACACCTACGGACTGAGCAGAGGCAGGCACGGAAGCTACTCCACCAATTACCAGCAGTCCGGCCGGGAGCTTCTGACCCCCGATGAGGTGCGGATGCTGGACAACCGCTTTGCCCTGCTGTTCATCCGGGGAGAACGGGCGGTGATGGATGAAAAGTACGATATTTTAAAACACCCCAATCTGAAGCTGACCGTTGACGGCGGCAGCCAACCCTTCCGGCATGGCGGTGTCGAAAACGCTCTGGACTGGAAAGCCGTAGCCTTAAACGAAGAAGGCGATTACGAGCTTCTCTCCGAGGAAGAACTCGAAGCGATGCTTCAATCCTAACAAACAAAAATCAGGAGGTATGATTCATGAAAATTTCCAAAAAAACCAAAAGGAATTTTGCCGTTTACTGCGCACTGGTGCTGGTGATGACTCTCTTTGCCGCACCTGCCTATGCGGCCAACGACCCGCTGACCGTCGTCAACAACCTGTCCAACTTCATATTCGGGCTGATCCGGGCCATCGGTCTGATCCTGCTGGGCTTCGGCATCGTACAGATCGGCCTTTCCCTCAAATCCCACGACCCGTCCCAGAGGGCCAATGGCTTTCTGACCCTTGCCGGCGGCATAATTATAACTTTTGCCAAAGAAATTCTGAATCTCATTACAGGAGGTTGATCGCAACAATGTTTAGTAAATTCCCGATTACTGAAAAAATGCACATACATTCACTGGACGGCGAACTGCGGGAAGCTACCATACTCAAGAGGCTGGGTGACAACGATTATCTTGCCGTATATAACGGCGTAAAGTGCCATGCAATCTACAACCCGTTTGTCAATAAATTTTATGTGGATGACAAGTATGGCGTCATCAAGGACAAAATACCCGGCAGGGATGAACCATGCAGGTAACGATCGTAAAGACAGGCCCGCGCTTCATACGCGGGCTTTGTCTTGGAAATGAGGTGAGTTTATTTGGGAAGCGGCAACTGGGTAATCGATAATCTGAACAATGCTCTGGAAACCTGGAATAACAAGCTGTCGGAAATCTGGCAGCTTGTAACCCAATCCCCCACGGAATTTAAAGGCGGCGGCATCTGGAACGTCATCGTAAATATACACGGAGCGCTGCAGGCCACCGGCCTTGCCCTGCTGGTGCTGTTTTTCGTCATCGGTGTGGTGAAAACCTGCGGCAGCTTTGCGGAGGTCAAAAAACCGGAGCATGCCTTAAAGCTGTTCATACGGTTCGCCCTGGCCAAAGGCGTCGTGACCTACGGACTGGAGCTGATGATGGCGCTGTTCAACATCGTGCAGGGGATTATCTCCACTATTATGGACAGCTCAGGCTTTGGGACAGCCACTCAAACCGTTCTGCCGGACGCTATCGTGCAGGCCGTTGAAGATTGCAGCTTTGCGGAAAGTATTCCGCTATGGGCGGTTACACTCATCGGCGGCCTGTTCATCACGGTTATGTCCTTTATTATGATTATGTCGGTCTATGGCCGATTTTTTAAGCTATACCTTTACACCGCCATAGCCCCCGTACCTCTAGCCTCCTTTGCCGGGGAACCGAGCCAGAGCATAGGGAAAGCCTTTTTGAAAGGCTATGCTGCCGTGTGCCTGGAAGGGGCCATCATTGTCCTGGCCTGCGTCATCTTTTCCGTCTTTGCGTCCTCCCCCTCGGTGGTAGACACCAGCGCCAGTGCCGTCACGATGGTGTGGTCCTATGTAGGGGAGCTGATTTTCAACATGCTGGTGCTGGTGGGCGCAGTAAAAATGGCCGACCGGGTGGTGCGGGAGATGATGGGATTGTAGTGGAATCATACAAGGAGGTTTCAACATGAAAAAGGAAACTCTCAATGAAAAGTTGGAAAAAGAGAAGGAAAAACTCAACAGGCTTGCGGATGAAGCCTTGAAAAATGGTATCCCCCTCACGCAGGATGAGGCATTTATGGCACAGAACCGCAAGGTTGACGCATTGGTATTAAAAATTCAAAAGGAGAAGGAAAAACATAGAAAAAACCAACAGGAACGATAAGATAAGCAACCCAATGGCGCTTTATTGCAAGGCGCTATTTTTATTGGAGGTGAATGAATTTTGGAAGTCAAGATCAACCGGGAAATCCGGGATTATACCGAAAGCATGTTTTTTGGACTGTCCCTGCGGCAGTTCATTTTTTCTGTCCTGGCCGTGGGCGTGGCCATCGGCATCTATTTCGGCCTGCGGGGCTTTTTCGGCACAGAGACAGTGAGCTGGATGTGCATTGTGGGAGCCTCCCCCTTTGCGGCCCTGGGCTTTATCAAGTACCACGGCATGACGGCGGAGCAGTTTTTATGGGCGTACATCAAATCGGAGTTCCTCATGCCCAAAAAGCTGACCTTTTATCCGACCAACATCTACTATGAGGCACTTAAAAACGTTATCGCGAATCATGAAAAGGAGGAATGGAAACGCCATGATTAAGACCCTGCAAAAAATCATGAAGCAGGATAAGGAAAGGTTTGTAGTCCCCAGAGGCGTCCAGCAGGCCATCCCTATCCGCACCATCTGGCCGGACGGGATTTTCCGGGTAGGCAACAAGTTTTCCAAATCCTTTCGTTTCGAGGACATCAATTATGCGGTGGCGTCCAAGGAAGACAAAGAAGCGATGTTTTTGTCCTACTCGGAACTTCTCAATTCCTTCGACAGCGGAGCCACCACCAAAATCACCATCAACAACCGCAGGCTGAACAAAGCGGACTTTGAAAGCTCCATCCTCATTCCGTTGAAAAACGACGGCCTGGACGAGTACCGCAGGGAATACAACCAAATGCTTATGGATAAGGCCACAGGCGCAAACAGCATTGTGCAGGATAAGTATGTCACCGTGTCGGTAGCAAAGAAAAATATTGAAGAAGCCCGCAATTATTTCTCCCGCATCGGCACCGACCTTATCACCCATTTCTCCCGCCTGGGCTCAAAATGCGTGGAGCTGGACGCCACCGACCGTCTTAGAATCCTGCACGACTTTTTTCGCGCAGGCGAGGAAACGGACTTCCGTTTCGACCTGTCCGCCACCATGAGAAAGGGACATGATTTCAAGGACTATATCTGTCCCGACACCTTTGAATTTGAAAGAGACCACTTCCGCATGGGAAGCAAATTTGGGCGTGTCATCTTCCTGCGGGAGTTTGCCAGCTACATCAAGGACAGCATGGTGTCCGAGCTTTGTGATTTAAACCGCAATATGATGCTGTCCCTGGACATCATCCCCATCCCCACGGACGAAGCCGTACGGGAGGTGGAAAACCGGCTTTTGGGCGTGGAGACCAACATTACCAACTGGCAGAGGCGGCAGAACCAGAACAACAATTTTTCCGCCGTCGTCCCCTATGATATGGAGCAGCAGCGCAAGGAAAGCAAGGAATTCCTCGACGACCTGACCACCCGCGACCAGCGGATGATGTTTGCCGTCCTGACAATGGTGCACATTGCGGACAGCAAGGAGCAGCTTGACAGCGACACCGAAACCCTGTTCACCACCGCACGGAAGCACCTCTGCCAATTCTCCACCCTGACCTTCCAGCAGATGGACGGACTGAACACGGCGCTGCCCTACGGCCTGCGGAAAATAGACGCCATCCGGACGCTGACCACCGAAAGCACTGCGGTGTTCATTCCCTTCCGCGCACAGGAAATCTCCCACAGCGGCGGCATCTACTACGGGCAGAATGTGATTTCCAAGAATATGATTATCGCCAACCGCAAGCTGCTCTTAAACGGCAACAGCTTTATATTAGGAGTATCCGGCTCCGGCAAGAGCTTTACCGCCAAGCGGGAAATCATCAATCAGATACTGTCCAGCGATGACGATATTATCCTGATTGATCCCGAGCGCGAGTATTCGTCGCTGGTCAAGGCGATGGGCGGCGAGATCATCCATATTTCCGCCACCT